>OGZX01001021.1_pt1 | contig 30638 bp, 24 predicted proteins | sample 1576881 | NCBI WGS metagenome assembly OGZX01 (sample SAMEA3541542, study PRJEB24748) | human gut metagenome | biome: human gut; feature: human-associated habitat; material: faeces | place: China | collected 2012 | reverse complement strand
ACAAGAAATGCCCGGCCTCATGGCTCTTCGCGAAAAGTATGGAGAAACAAAACCGCTGAAAGGCGCCCGCATCATGGGTTCGCTGCACATGACCATCCAAACGGCGGTACTGATTGAAACCCTCGTAGCACTGGGTGCCGAAGTACGCTGGTGCTCTTGTAATATTTATTCCACCCAAGACCATGCGGCTGCCGCCATTGCCGCAAGCGGCGTACCCGTATTTGCCTGGAAGGGCGAAACACTCGCCGACTACTGGTGGTGCACACTCCAAGCCCTGAGCTTTGCCGGCGGCAAAGGCCCTACGGTGATTGTAGACGACGGCGGCGACGCAACCATGATGATACACGTAGGCTACGAAGCCGAAAATAATGCTGCCATCCTGGATAAAGAAGTACATGCCGAAGACGAAATAGAACTGAATGCCATCCTGAAGCAGGTGCTGGCAGAAGACCAGGACCGCTGGCACCGCGTAGCCGCCGAGGTTCGCGGCGTATCGGAAGAAACCACTACCGGCGTACATCGCCTGTATCAGATGCAGGAAGAAGGCAAACTGTTGTTCCCGGCATTCAACGTGAACGATTCCGTCACCAAATCCAAGTTCGACAACCTCTACGGCTGCCGCGAATCCCTGGCGGACGGCATCAAGCGTGCCACAGACGTAATGATTGCCGGCAAGGTAGTCGTTGTTTGCGGTTATGGCGATGTGGGCAAAGGCTGTTCCCACTCCATGCGCTCCTACGGCGCCCGCGTGCTGGTAACGGAAGTAGACCCCATCTGCGCCCTGCAAGCCGCCATGGAAGGTTTCGAAGTCGTAACGATGGAAGACGCCTGCTCCGAAGGCAATATCTTCGTAACGACCACAGGTAATATAGATATCATCCGCATCGACCATCTGGAGAAGATGAAAGACCAGGCCATCGTCTGCAACATCGGACACTTCGACAACGAGATACAGGTAGATGCCCTGAAGCACTATCCCGGCATCAAGGCTGTCAACATCAAGCCCCAAGTAGACCGCTACTACTTCCCGGACGGACACAGCATCATCCTGCTTGCCGACGGTCGCCTGGTGAACCTGGGCTGTGCCACCGGCCACCCGTCCTTCGTCATGAGCAACTCCTTCACCAACCAAACGCTGGCGCAAATCGAGCTGTTCAACAAGAAATACGAAACCGGCGTTTACCGCCTGCCCAAGCACCTGGACGAAGAAGTTGCCCGCCTGCACCTCGAAAAGATAGGCGTGAAACTGACCAAGCTGACTCCCGCCCAAGCCGCCTACATCGGTGTTAGCGTAGACGGGCCGTATAAGGCAGACCATTACCGCTATTAATAATTTGGTAGTTGATAGTTGATAGTTGATAGTTGATAGTTATGCAGCCTCATCGCGCAGCTTAACTATCAACTATCAATTATCAACTATCAACTATCATAAAATCTCCGATTTTATGAAGAAGATTCTCCCCGACCTCATCGCCATCCTGGCATTCGTCCTGCTCTCCTTTGCCTACTTTTTCCCGGCAGACGTAGAAAACCGCATCCTCTTCCAGCACGATATCGCTGCCGGAGCAGGCGCCGGACAAGAAGCCATACAGTATCACGAACAAACGGGCGAGCGTACCCGTTGGACAAACTCCCTCTTCGGCGGCATGCCGACGTACCAGATAGCTCCATCGTACGACTCCACCAAACCGTTGCAATGGGTACAGAACATCTACCAGCTCTTCCTGCCCAACTACGTGTGCCTCACGTTCATGCTGATGCTCGGTTTCTACATCCTGTTGCGGGCATTCGGCATACCAGCATGGCTGGCGGGCTTGGGCGGAATCATGTGGGCATTCTCGTCCTACTTCTTCATCCTGATATCCGCCGGACACATCTGGAAATTCATCACCCTTGCCTATGTGCCGCCCACGTTGGCGGGCATTGTGCTTGCCTACCGCGGCAAGCTGTTGTGGGGTGGCATCGTCACCGCCCTGTTCGTTGCCCTGCAAGTAACATCCAACCACGTGCAGATGTCCTACTACTTCTTATTCGTCATCCTGTTCTTCATGGGAGCCTACTTCGAGAAGGCATGGCGCAACAAGGCGTTGCCGCAATTCTTCCGGGCAACCGCCGTGCTTGCCGTAGCCGCCCTTATCGGTGTAGCCGCCAATATCTCCAACCTTTACCATACCTATACTTATAGTAAAGAGACCATGCGAGGCAAGAGCGAACTGGTACAGACCGGCACCGCCGCCCAGCAAACCAGCGGCGGACTGGATCGCGACTACATCACCAACTGGAGCTACGGCATCGGCGAAACGCTGACCCTGCTTGTACCCAACTTCAAAGGCGGTTCATCGGCTGCCACCCTTGCCCAAAGCGAAACAGCCATGGAAAAGGCGAACCCGATGTATGCCGGATTGTACAACTCGTTCCCGCAATATTTCGGCGACCAGCCCTGGACGGCAGGCCCCGTCTATGTGGGCGCCTTTGTATTGTTCCTCTTCGTTCTGGGCTGTTTCATTGTGAAAGGCCCTCTGAAGTGGGCGTTGATAGGAGCCACTTTCTTCTCCATCGTCCTGGCATGGGGCAAGAACTTTATGCCGCTGACGGACTTCTTCATCGACTACATCCCGATGTACAATAAGTTCCGCGCCGTATCGTCCATCCTCGTCATTGCCGAATTCACCATACCGCTATTGGCTATCTTTGCCCTGAAGCGTGTGCTGGACGAACCGGAAATCATAAAGAAAGACCGGCGGGCTTTCGGCATCAGCATCCTCTTGACGGCAGGCGTCGCCCTGCTGCTCGTCCTGGCGCCAAGCAGTCTCAGTTCCGGCTTCGTGCCCGTTCAGGAAGCGCAGATGCTTCAGAATGCAGTAGATCAGAAGATGATACCCGGCACCGAATTGTCCGGCATCCTTGCCAACCTGCAGGAAATGCGTGCAGCACTCGTCAGTGCCGATGCCTTGCGGAGCTTCATCATCATAGGCATCGGTTGCGCCCTGCTGTTGCTCTATTCAAGGGGCAAACTGCGCAGTTCGCTCACCATTGCCGGCATCACAGTACTTTGTATTGCCGATATGTGGAGCGTCAACAAGCGCTATCTGCACGACGACCAGTTTGTGCCGCGTTCCATCCAGACGGAGACTTTCACCAAGACGAAAACCGATGAACTGATTCTGCAGGACACCGCCCCGGACTATCGCGTACTGAACTTCGCCACCAACACCTTCAACGAAAACAACACTTCCTACTGGCACAAGAACATCGGTGGCTATCATGCCGCCAAGCTCCGCCGCTACCAGGAAATGATAGACCACCACATCTCCCCCGAAATGCAAGCCGCCTACGGAGCCATTGCCGCTGCCGGTGGTGAGATGGACAGCGTGGATGCCGGCAAGTTCCGCGTACTGAATATGCTGAACACCAAGTACTTCATCTTCCCCGCCGGACAGCAGGGACAGACCATGCCCATCCTCAACCCATACGCCTACGGCAATGCATGGTTTGTGGACAAAGTGCAGTACGTAAACAATGCCAACGAAGAGATTGATGCCCTGGACACCATCCTGCCCACCGAAACCGCCGTAGTAGACGCCCGCTTCAAGGACATTCTGAAAGGCGCCACCGACGTTCATAAGGACAGTCTTTCCACGATCCGCCTGACGAGCTATGCCCCTAACCGGTTGGTATACGAAACCGACAATGCCCGGGACGGCGTTGCCGTATTCTCCGAAATCTATTACCCCGACGGTTGGCAAGTCACCATCGACGGACAGCCCGCCCAGTTGGCACGTGCCGACTATATCCTGCGCAGCATGTACGTCCCTGCCGGCAAGCACACCATCGAGATGCGCTTCGACCCGAAGAGCCTGCACATCACCGAAGGCATCGCCTACGCCGCCCTGGCATTATTGATAATCGGAGTAATGGCGGCAGTGCTGATAGCACGGAAGAAGTATTCCGCCAAAAAGTAATTCATATTATACCCCTTCATCGCTTCACCCACCTCTGCAGCAGCCTGCGGGTGGGTGATGCGGGTGAAAGCGGGGCGACATGCCCGGCTTCAAGGGTTCACCTTATTATTTAATCTCATCGACCCTGCACCCCGTCGCGCGACACCCCGTAATAGCCGGGTGCCGGACGGTAAATGGGCTGTGTACGCCGTCCCAAATTTATCAGTTTGCCCTCGTCCTGAAGGCGCCGCAGGTGTCCGTTGGCAGTAGTGCGGGACATGCTGCACAGTTCTTGAAAGTCATAGCGTATCATCACGTCATGTTCGGCAAAGTAGTCTTTCAGGCGCATATCTATTTCCACTTCCGACAGGCGTTGTGCAGAGCGGGTGTACTTGCTCCGGGTGATTTTAGCCCCTGCCAGCGCTGCCTTCAGCCGGACGTCCGGACGGAAGCTGATACCTTTCAGCCGTAGTTTCATGTTCTTGTTCGGGGTCTGGCGAGTCACCTTCTGCGTGGCTTGCAGCGTGGGAGCAAAATACCCCAACCCTTCAATGTGCACTTCCCGCCCTTCGCGCAGTTCTTCGCCGCAAAGCTGCACCAGTGTGCTCAAGGCACTTTTCGCATCACCCACGGTCAGCGAACTGCGTGCGTGTATCCATTCGCACAGTTGGGCTGTGCTCACTTTGCCGTTGAGGAAAGGACGCGGATGCAGTCCCTTCTCTTCCGAATCCCCTTCGGCATTGGGGTTCTCATACCAATCGTAAACAATAGACATAGGCTTTTTACGTTTAAAATATTCTTGCTTTTCAGGTTGAAAGTGCCGGGTTTGAAGTGACCGACTCCAGTCGGCCGATTGAACGACTCCAGTTGTTCGATCGAACGACTCCAGTCGTTCACTTGTAACTCGCCGTCAAAGGTAGGATAAAAGTAAGACATTTATGCCTTAAAAGGCAATGTTTTTCATAACAAACATTTTTGCGAAAAAATATAAAGAAACGCTTGCAAACCGCCTCTCCGCAGCAGTAACTTCGTGGCATCGGTACCGACAAAACGAAGTTTACGAATCATCAAAAAAAACATTGAAATGAAAAAGAAAATTATGACATTGGAACAACATCGCCTCTTGAAAGAGGTGAAACAATTAATGACAAACTCCAAAGCAAACGGCAAGCGGACCAAAACGGACGCGGACGCAGGCGCCAACCAGCCCGTCCGACTGACGCAGCAAGTGGGCGACTTTCTGAAGTCGCACTACGATTTCCGCTACAACCTGCTGACGGAAGAAACAGAATTCCGCCCGCTGGGGCAATGCGACGCCCTCTTTCAGCCCGTGGGCAGGCGGGAGCTGAACACATTCTGCATCCGGGCGCACGAGCAGGGCATCTCCTGCTGGGACAAGGACTTGAGCCGCTACGTCTATTCTACTTATATCCCCGGCTACCATCCATTCCGCCTCTATATGGAAGAACTTCCCCCGTGGGACGGCACCGACCGTCTGAAAGCCTTGGCACAGCGCGTTTCAGGCAGTCCGTTCTGGACACGGAGTTTCCACACCTGGATGCTTGCCCTGGCGGCACAGTGGGCGGGTATGCAAAACATACATGCCAACAGCGTAGCTCCGATCCTGGTGAGCAGCGAGCAGGGGCGGCAGAAGTCTACCTTCTGCCGTGCGCTGATGCCTCCTGCCTTGCAGCGTTATTATTCCGACAATCTGAAGCTCACGGCACAAGGCAATCCCGAGCGCCTGCTGGCAGAGATGGGGCTGCTGAATATGGACGAATTCGATAAATACGGCGCACAAAAGATGCCGTTGCTGAAGAATCTGATGCAGATGTCGAGCCTCAACATCTGCAAGGCCTATCAGAAGAATTTCCGCAACCTGCCGCGCATCGCATCCTTCATCGGCACCAGCAACCGCTTCGATCTGCTTGCCGACTCCACCGGCAGCCGCCGGTTCATCTGTGTCGAAGTGGAGCGCGTGATAGATTGCGACAACATAGCTCACAGTCAGATCTATGCGCAACTGAAAGCCGAACTGCTGGCAGGGGCACGCTACTGGTTTACCAAAGAAGAGGAGCGTGGGGTCCAACGCCGCAATGCCGCTTTCTACCGTCCCTGCCCTGCCGAAGAAGTGTTCCACGCCTGTTTCCGCCCCGCCACCTGCGATGAGAAATGCGAGCAACTTTCTGCCGCCGACATATACAAGGCATTGAAAACCTATAATTCCACCGCCATGCACGGCAGCAATCCCACTACTTTCGGACAGGCTTTGCTGAGTTTCGGAGTAACACGGAAGCATACCAAGTATGGGAATGTGTATCTGGTGGTACGGCAATAAAGTACTTCCGCAGAAAGGAGACTACAGGGTGAAGGCTGAAAGCAAGGGAAAACGTTCCAAAGCCTTCTGCCTTCACCCGCTATTGACCGACAGCAGGGACTTTTCAGTAAATCGATGAATGCGATGAACCCCTGTTATAGAAGTGAAAATGTATTCTATTAAAGTACACTTTTACCCTAAAAACGTGTTTTGCAGATAACGATTTTATAGAGAGAACGTGTTTTACAGATAACAGTTAAGGAGAGGTCGGCATACGGACTAAGTTTCTTTTTTCAAGAGGATTAGCACTGCAAGAATTTTAAAACATTATCTTTGTGGTAAATACATTAACAACAAACCGAATATGAACCTACACCTGACATTTATATCAGCATTGGCCTTTCTACTTGTAGCCTGCACGGCACAATCTGACTACAACAAAATGCTGGTACAAGCAGACTCGCTAATGACATCACGGCCGGACAGCGCACTGCATATCCTGCAAGGCATTGCGCCGCAACAACTCTCAGCACAAGCCGACAAGCCTTACTACGCGCTGCTGCTAACTCAAGCAAGAGACAAAAATTTTATCGTACAAACGGACGATTCGCTCATACGTACTGCCGTGCAGTATTATGACTCTATCAAAGACATAAGAATGCAGGCAAAAGCACATTACCTGTTAGGAAGTGTGTATAGAGATGCTGACCGATGCGCACCGGCCATACAGTCTTATCTCATGGCCGCTACTTTTGCCAGGACAGTTGCGGATAATATGTTATTAGGCCGGATCTATAATAATGCCGGCTATCTCTACCTCACCCAAGGCCTAAACGAAAAGGCAGATTCTATATTTCAATTGACAGAAGGTATAGCCATCCAGCTAAAGGACTCCTCACTTTGGGCAGAAGTATTATCCCAACAAGGGAAAATAGATATTAGGAAAGGAACAAAATTTTATCCCGAAGCAGAAAGGAAATTGCAACAGGCACTTCTTATCGCAGAAAGAGCAAAGAAGAAAACAGTTGAAGCGAATATATCCGCTTCTCTAAGCTATCTATATAGCCGGATGAAAAAGGCGAAAGAGGCCATTCAATATGCAAAACAGAGCATCACTTTACAAGAAGACACAACAGATTGTTACTGGAATTTCTTACTATTGGGAGAAGCTTACTTCAAAGCAAAACAATACGACTCTGCCACTATCTATCTTTATAAAAGCATACCCTCACAGGTCCTCAACACCAAGGCAGGTGCATATATGCGATTAGCCGATATTGCCAAGATTCAAGGGAATACAGCCCAAGCACTTGATATGGAAAGATTGTATTCCACCTACACAGACAGCATACGTCGGCAGCAACAGGGTAACGACATAATCAATGTAGAAAAGGAAATACAGATAGAGCTACAACAAGAAGAATATGAAAGCTTTTTAGAGCAATACCATTATTACCTCATCGTCATATTTATTGCAGCCCTTCTTATTATTTATCTACTACGCAGACGATACCACCAAAAGAATGAACAGTTAAAGATAGAACGAGTACAATTAGAAGAAAAAGAAAAGAACCTGCACCAACTTTACACCGAAGCCAAAGATGAATTGATACTGAAAGACAAAGAGATTGAGGAACTACAGAAAGAAGTTAATATATACCAAATCAATGAGGAAAACAGGCAGAAATTACAATTAGAGCTTAATGCCTTAAATCAGAAACGAGAAGCCTTAGCAAAAGAGAAACTTGAGCACTCGGACGTATATGCAAAAATGGAGCGTATCATATTGGACTACAAACAGCAAGATGCATCCAACGAAAAACTGGAAGAAAAGGATTGGCAGCAATTTCTTGTTGAAACAGACATGCGTTGGAATGGCAAAATATTACAACTACGCGCTCAATACGATTTATCAAAAGAACAGATTCATTTAATATGCCTATTCTTAACCGATTTCCCTTTTGCAAACTTGGAATACCTTATCCACTTCTCACGAAAAACACTTTATCGGAAGAAAGACGAGATTTTTAAGACTTTGGGAATAGCATCAGGAAGTGATATTAAAGATTTTCTACGAAATTATGAAACATGACACACTACTGACACACAACATTTGGTAGAAAAACTACTAACTTTGAATCATAAATAACAAAAACAACGTATGAGATGAAACAGCTACTATTTATTTTAATGCTACTCATTATAAGCAGAGTTGACATAAATGCACAAGCCTCTTCTAATAGCTATACTATTATAGAGCTTAATCAAAACGACAATGAAAGAGAGTTGCCTGAAGATGGGAACGAAACGGCAAATTCTCCAAGAGTTCGTAGTATCATATTACAACCTGCCTATGCCTATTTGTATAATAATGTAGTATCTATAATATTCGAAGAGTCCTTCTCTGTTGCTACCATTACTATTGTCAATGAAGCAACCGGTGAAACAGTATATTCAGAGAATTATAATAGCCCGACCAGTCTCAACATAGACTTAAGTGGCAAGGGAAATGGGAGATACCTTCTTGAAATAGAAGCTGACGATATTTATTTAGAAGGACAATTCTCTCTATAGCGATTCTAATGAAAAAGTGAATCACGATAGCATAAGTTTTCAAGTTTAAGAAATGTATTGATATAAAGATATTGTTTTGTGCAAAACGATTCGTTTAGGAAACTCCTAAGCGGACTATTATTAATTCTCAATTTTAGTATTATGAAAAAAGAACTATTAAGTTTCCAAATTTCCAAAGAAGCCATGAATGAACTCAAAGGAGGGACGCAACTGCAAAGATGCCATTGCGGAGGAGGATCAGATTTTATAACAAGCGGGACTACTTATGACGAACTTGAGTTTCAAGTTGGCAGTATCTGTGGAAATAGAGGGTGGGCTTGTACTCCTGTCTAATAACATTTAGGAAAGAAGGGCGCCATTCTTTCTTTTTACTCATATGAAAATGAAATTATCCCATATCATTCTACTATTGTTTTTCTGCGCAAATGCTTCTGCGCAAAAGGCAACAATAACTTTCACAACCGACAAAGATTGCGAGATAAATATCTATGAGCCTATTGATGGTGAATACAATATAAAAGAAACTTCATCGGTATTAAAAGTTCATAAGGGACAGTATGCCACATACGAAACAAATATTGCATCATACATATTTGTTTATTGTCAATTCTCGCAATATCAGAAATCCTGCAACATAATTTTATTTCCCCAAACCTCCATTAAAGTTTTTGTCAATGAAAAAGACATAAAATTCGAAGGGGACAATTGTGCAGGACAGCAATACTTTTATGACAAATTCCAAAATGACTCTCCTCTGGAAAATTATCAGAAAGAACAAAACTTATTCAAAGAATATATTGAACAAAAAAGAGAATGGCAAAGTATTCCTCAAGCCATTGACAGTGCATTGCACATTCCGTTCCATATCAAGGAAATAGAAAAACTACCGTTGACATCAAATACCACTCCTCAATTTGCAAATGTACTAAAGACACAAGTTTATTTATCTATTTACAGTAATATTATAGGCTTTATAGAGTACCTTTTGGATATTAAAAATGACTATGAACATATCGCCAATGATACAGTTGAAATAAAGAAGATGGCAGACTGTATTTTTAAAAAATATCCTCTTAAACCAGAGTATCAAAAATACAGTTCGATTTTATATACCCTGAAATATATATCATATCATTACAAAGATAAAGTATGCCCTGCAGGATATGACCCGTCAACGTTCGGTCCCTATAAAATGTATTTATATGCTCCGATAGAAATGCAACCGGGACTATTAGGCGGAGCTTGCATGACTCAGTTAAAATATGACTCTGGAGAAATGGATTTAAAGAAGCTGAAGAAGTTTTTTAATGACAAATTTCCCCAAAGCGAATACACCTCCATCATTAATGAAAAAGTTAAAGAAGAAACAGAACCTGCTAATGAAATTTTAGACAACTCACATTTTATCAAACATCCAATAAACTCCCTATCACAACTCAGTGATATACAAGAGTTAAAAGGAAAATTCTTGTTCGTTGATTTATGGGCAAGTTGGTGTATGCCGTGTAGAGCGGAGTTCGGCAACAAAGACAAACTGGAAGAATTGCTGAATACATATAAAAATATAAGCACCATTTATATTTCCATTGATAATGAGAAGCAAGAAAAAGCATGGATAAACTGCATCAAATACTATAAACTGGAAGGCTTTCACCTAAGGGCAACCCCTGCTTTACAAGAAAACATCAAAAAAGAAATATATAAGAAAGAACAATTTGAAATTCCAAGATATATATTAATTGGACCGAAGGGATCTATATTGAATGGGAATCTGCCACGTCCAAGCGAATATCCTCAACTAAAAGAGGCATTAGACCGAATTATATATGAGAACTAATATTCTTCTACTCCTATTCTTCCTATGGGGCAGTTTATTCTCTATAGAAAGCCTGGGGCAAGAGATAGATAATTATATCCTATCTATCGATAAAAGGGATATGGAGGCAGCCAATCTCCATGTCAATTGTACATTCATTGCCGATTTCCAGACTACTGATACTATTTGCATGAACTTTGGAGGCGACGAAGAGTTTTCTATCGAAAATTTGGCTGTACAAGGGAAATGCCCGTTGAAGTATGACTACCTGAAGAAAGATAAAAGAATCATTTTCTACTGCCCTTCTCAGACAAGAACAGCCATACAAATGGATTAAGATTACACAAATATGTCTTCTTTCTTTATTTACGGTAAAGGAGATGCCGAGCTATGGGAAACAAGTTATGATGAATATTATTATCCATACATCCCAAATACATATTTAGATATGACCATCAACTTATTATTGCCGGATTCTCTGGAGCTAATAAGTTCATACAATATGGATAATACCAATCAAAACAAGTATTCATGCAAAATAAAGAATGCACTGGCACAATCTCTATCTTTTGCCTTTATCCGAAAAAAAGCATATACCCAATCTATTGCCACTATTCCTGATACAGTGCATATATATCAGATACATGATATGCAATGCAGTGCGGAACGCTATAACGAGTTGTTAGAGTTGACCCAAAAGAGTATAGAATACTTCAGTAATGTATACAAAGAGAAATACATGTCCGACTCACAAAACATTATGGCATACCCAATTTATCTGTTTCACAACGGGAAGGGATTCAGTAACAGGTATAACATCGGATTTATCTCAGCTTCTCAAGAGAAGTTCTCAACCTATCCGGATATTTATCCATTGGTACATGAAATTGGCCACCGCTGGTTAGGTGAATATACTTTATTGATAGACGATGGGCAACCCGGTGCCTATTTTCTAAAAGAATCCTTAAATGAATTCATGACTCTGATGTTTATACGAAATTATTTCGGTGAAGGAATATATAAAGCCCAACTTGATAAATGCAAGAAAGAATACCAGAAAGTAAAGAACTCAATAAATGATATTCCATTAATAGATATTACGACAAACAACAACAATGCCATTGTATATCGTAAAGGTCCATTGGTATTAGATAGGATAGCTCAGAAAATTGGTTATGACAACCTGGTTTCGGTCATCGCTTCGTTTCATCACCAATATGCAAGAAAACATCCTTTAAGCTATAACGATTTTGTTAAAGTATTAGCAAAACAATACCCGGAAGCCGAGAATGAACTAAATATTATGGTCAGAGATAAATAGTGCCTTATTCAGTAAAACTCTTTATAGAAAGAAAAAGGGGATTCTTAAGACTTTAAAGAATGACACACTATTGACACAGCATATCCAGTAGAGAATCCGCTAACTTTGAAATCGAAAATAACAGAAGAAGCGAGATCTTTTTATTGAAATAGAAACTAACGATGCCTATTTAGAAAGAAGGTTTTCTATATAGTAACTCTAACATAAAAGCGAATCACGATGGCAGAAGTTGATAACACCAGCATTGTTCTCTACCACTATCTACGGGCTTTATCCGTAAAAGTGAGTCGAAGCACAGTATTCCGTCTACTCGACACGCCCATGGGCAACAGTATGCGAGGTATCAGCGACGCATTGGATGCATTGCATATCAAAAATGAGGTGTATCAACTTCCACCGTCACCCGATTACTTTTTACAACTGGATGCTCCTTTCATCACAATGCTACAAGTAAGCAAAAATCCATTCTGTGTAGTAACGAAAAGAGATGATTTCATCGTAGAATATAATAACTCAGAGGGAGAAAAACGCTGTATAAAGATAGATACTTTCTTGAAGAAGTGGACAGGTACTGTGTTGTTTGGAGAGACCACAGAAGGAACACCTTCTGATTCCTTTTATATATGGAGAAACATCTGTTACTGCTTATTGAAGTACAAAGTAATTATTACAATCTTTTTAGTAGTAGCTTTAAGTTTATCAAGTGCATGGCAGCAAGATGCTTCACCTACTTTCATCGCTTATTTAGGCATATTAGCTGTCGGTATCCTTGTTTCTGTAGCCATTCTCTATAAAGAGCAAATCAACGAACGCTTTTTTGAGCGCTTCTGCCACATAGGCAAAGCGGTGGACTGCAATAAAGTACTGCATTCCAAAGGAGCAAGCATAGCAAGAGCAAGTTTAGGAGAACTCTCTTTGCTTTATTTTACCACTTTGTTCCTTTTTTGCACTATTCGCCCAACAGACTCTTACAGTATAGCTCTTATTTGTAGTGCCGTCGCACTTTGTTTCACTTTCTATTCTGTAATCTATCAAATCTTCATTTTGCGCAAAGGATGCATGCTCTGCATGCTGATAAATATTACAGTATGGATAAGTGTTGCAATACTTTACAAAGCTAATCACCATTCTACGTTTTACATTACTTTGCCGGCTCTATCAACATTATTCATACTTGGCTGTATTTGCTTAATAGTCGGCACCTCTTTAAAGACTTTATACAAAGATCACAAAGAGAAGTTTGCATTGCAAAATCGAATGGCATCCCTACTAAAGCCCGAAGTCTTTAGACATTTGCTCCTACTCGAAGACTGCATAGAAAATACAATAGCGGCAGATATGGCTTTGCAAAATCAAGAGGGAAAGAATAATCGGTTAATGATTGTCACTAATCCCAATTGCAAGAATTGTGCTAAGGTCCATCAACAAATAGAAAAACTGTCATTAAACATTCCAATATCAATGGTACTACTGACCTTTCCAAACGATAAGACTGGTGAGCGTATAGCTCAAACGGTTATCGCAGTTTATCTGGCAGAAGGCTGGCAGAGGGCCATACAACTATTGGAGGAATGGTTTACAAACAAACAGAATAGCGAAATAGGGAATTACACTATTACTCCCGAAGCCGAACAAATTTGGAAAGAGCAACAAGAGTATTGCCGAAAGCAGGGAATAGACAAAACCCCTATTGCCATAACAGCAGGACATTATGTACCGGAAGTATATACACTGCAAGAACTAAGATATGTATTGACATAAAGATATTATTTTGCGCGAAATGATAGCTGTTTAGGAGTCAGTTTAAGAAAATCCAAAAACAATTTAAGTATTAATCTCAAAATTAAAAGAGTATGAAAAACTTATCTAACTTTGAAGCATTCAAGATGAATAAAGTACAAATGAATGCAATTACAGGTGGTAGTATATACTGCAGTGATGGAGAAGGGAAGCGAGACGCTGTTTTTAACAATGTAACATTAGCACAGGCTCAAAGTGCCGCAGAAGAAGCATTTGGAGGTCGCGCTGTATGTGAGGTAGAAATTTAGTAGTTTAAAATATAAGTTCTTGTTTGTAATATAACAAGAACTTATAAATAAGTCACGCATACACCATGAAAACATATTTATGCATATCTATTTTTTCTCTTTTCTGCATTTTACCGCATAATCAAGAAAAAAGGAATATCGCTGTCGTCCTACATTTGGATAATGAGTTATCCCAGATAGAACAGAAAGTATATTTAAGTTCCTTTTGTCCATGGGTTTCTGGATCAGAACAAATCATTTGGGATTCTATACAAATAGAAAAAGGGCAAAATACGATAACGTTACAAGCCTACGCCCCAATAGAAAATCAATTAACAGTAACCTTCTCAAAAGAGGGGCCTCAGGCATTAGCTATTTTCGCATTACCCAAAGATACTATTGAACTGAACGTCACATACAAAGACGAAAGTTCGATAACCATATACAAAAAGGCTATTAGAGGAGATTCCCATAATTATAGTGTTGACTTTAAACTGCAAGCAAAAAAGTATTGGGATAAAAAGCATGAACTCACCGAAGATGGGAAAACAGATAGTCTTATCTTGCATAATCAAGTAATGGCAAACTTTTATTGTGAGCATGCACTGCATTCAGAGCACCCCACTATCGCGACTGATAGTGAAGTTATGCTGAGACTATTCTTCAGTAGTGTAATAAGTTCAGACAGTATTCAATCAATAAGAAAATATCTATTACAAAAATTCCCTAATGATCCGCGTACAGCCTTAGACCACGCAGACCATACGATGCAAACAGAGCAAGGTATTTACTCTGCAAAACGTTTAAGTGAAATTAAAAGAGAGAAAGAAATCTATAAAAAGTCTCAGAGAAGAGTACAAAAGGGAGAAAGGCTAAATTTAAATCTTCATGGGCTTAATGGAGAAGAAATTTCTTTATCCAGTCTCCATAGTAAATTCATATATATAGATGTTTGGGCAAGTTGGTGCGCTCCCTGTCGTGCACAATTCCCTTACATCAAGAAAGCACTGAAAAAATATTCTAACGAGTTAAAAGTATATGCGATTTCCATAGACCGCAATCATAACTCCTGGAGAAAGGCTATTGAAAAAGATAGTATACAGAGTTTCATTCATGTTATAGGAACAAATAACAACCGCCAAAAATTAATTGAAATAGAGAATTTAGGTACAGAAAGGATTCCAAGAAATTTTCTCTTAGACAATAATTGCAGAATAATTGCTGTAGATTTATTTGAGAATCAATTAATAGAGACTTTAGACAGCCTCAGCCATCTATGAAAAAAATTCCACTTTATGTCCAGCACAATGTCATGGACTGCGGCCCTACCTGCCTACGCATGGTCTCCGCCTTCTATGGCAAGCACTACTCACTGGAAGGACTGAGGGAAAAGTCATTCATCACGCGCGAAGGCGTCTCCATGCTGGGAATCAGCGAAGCGGCAGAAAAGATTGGATTTCGGAGCATTTGTGTACAAGTGAGCTACGAGATGCTACAAGATGCTCCTATGCCTTGCATTGTACATTGGAATCAACAGCACTTTGTTGTAGTGTACAAGATAAACAGTAAGCATGTTTGGGTGGCTGATCCCGGGGCAGAGAAACTAAAATACACCCGTGAGGAATTCTGCCGTTGCTGGCTTAGTGCCAAGAAAGACGGAGAAGACACGGGAGTGGCATTACTGCTGGAACCGACACCGGAATTCTACATCATGGAAGATGAAGGAGAGACGGTGAACTATAAAGGTTTCAGCTTTCTGTACTCATACCTAAAACCTTACAAACAACTGGTGGGGCAACTCCTATTAGGATTATTGCTGGGCAGCATGATACAACTTATGCTGCCCTTCCTCACACAGAGCATCGTAGACTTCGGCATCAATAACCAGAATCTCGGCTTTATCTATCTGGTGCTTATCGCCCAACTGATGCTGACCTTCAGCAGCAGCGCCGTAGAGTTCATCCGCGGATGGATATTGCTACACCTGGGCACGCGTATCAACATCGCCCTTATTTCGGACTTTCTTATCAAACTGATGAAGCTCCCCATGGGATACTTCGATACTAAAATGACGGGCGACATATTGCAACGTATCAACGACCATACGCGCATACAGAACTTCCTGACCGGAAGCAGCCTCAGCGTAGTATTCTCTACCTTCAACCTCGTGATATTCGGCATTGTACTACTGATTTACAGCGGCATGATATTCCTTATCTTCATGGGAGGAAGCGCACTCTACATCGCCTACGTCTGGCTCTTCATGAAAAAACGGGCGGAACTGGACCATAAACGTTTTGCACAACAAAGTGCCAATCAAAGCACCGTAGTACAACTGGTGAATGGTATGCAGGAGATAAAACTAAGCGCTTGCGAACAACAGAAACGATGGGAATGGGAACGTATACAGGCACGACTGTTCAAAGTAAACATCAAAAGCCTTGCATTAAGGCAGTATCAGGACTCGGGAGCAGTGCTGATAAACCAAACAAAAAATATCGTAATAACAGGATTGGTAGCTTCGCTGGTAGTACAAGGGGAAATGACACTGGGTATGATGCTGTCCGTGCAGTACATCATCGGGCAACTGAACAGCCCGATAAACGATCTCATCACCTTTGCCCGTGACATGCAAGATGCACGCCTCAGCACAAACCGACTGGGAGAAGTGCGGGAAAAGCCCGACGAGGAAGACCCGACAAGAGAACTGATACGGGATATCCCCGCGGGAAAGGACTTGCGGATAGAGAACCTGAGTTTCAAATATGATCCGCTAAACGAAGTTCCCACGCTGGATAATATCAACCTGAGGATATCGTCGGGCAAACAAACTGCTATTGTAGGTATGAGCGGAAGCGGAAAGACCACATTAGTAAAACTACTGTTAGGTTTCTATCCACCCGCAAGCGGGCAGATACTCCTGAGCGACACACCACTGGAGAATTTCAGCATCAGGGAATGGAGAAAACAGTGCGGCGTAGTGATGCAGGATGGATTCATCTTCTCGGACAGCATTGCGGGGAATATTGCACCCGGAGTGGAGCACATAGACAAGGCGCGGTTACGGCATGCAGCCGAAGTAGCGAACATACACGGTTTCATCGAAGAACTCCCACTGGGATATAATACAAAAATAGGCCAGGAAGGACATGGACTGAGCCAAGGGCAGAAACAGCGCATCCTCATTGCCCGTGCCGTATATAAGAATCCGAAATTCATCTTCTTTGATGAAGCTACCAATGCACTGGATACCAACAACGAACGCATTATCATGGAAAACCTGCAAAAGTTCTTTGAAGGAAGAACATCGGTAATAGTAGCCCACCGGCTAAGTACCGTACGCAATGCAGACCGGATAGTAGTGATAGAACAAGGGCGGATAGCCGAAGAGGGAACGCATGAGGAATTGATTGCAAGGGAAGGAAGATATTACAAGCTGGTGAAAAATCAGTTGGAGTTATAAGTAATGATTAGTAACCAATGGCTGAAAAAGAGAAAGACATAGAATTGAGATGCGAGGAAGTGCAGGAGATATTGACACGATCGCCGCACGCACTGATAAGATGGGGCATCACGGTATTCTTCATTGTGCTGGCTCTCTTCTTCATTGGTGGTTGCTTCTTTAAATATCCCGATGTGATAAGCGCCTCTATTACCATTACTACGGAACATCCGCCGGTATGGATTATGGCACGGGGAAGCGGAAAGATAAAAGAGGTGTATCACAAAGATCGGGATTCGGTAAGGACAGAAGAGATTATCGCCGTACTTGAAAACCCGGCTGTAACAGAGGATGTGCTGTTGCTAAAGAAAGAATTGGATTCTTTCAATCCGGCAGATAGCAGTGTATGCACCAAGTCGTTTCCAGAGAAACTGGTACTGGGAAGTATACAGAGTGCGTATGCTTCCTTTCTGAAAAGTCTGACGGATTACCGGAATTTCCTCTCGTTAGACCTTTATAAGCAGAAGGTAGATGCCACACGCAAAGAACTGCAAGAGTATCGGAATTACATCAACCACCTAAAGAAGCAAGCAGAACTGGACAAAGAACAGGTACAGATAGCCGAAACCTCGCACCGCAGGGAAAAGAAGCTCTTCGATGAAGGACTGACCGCACAATCGGAATACGAAGAAGCCAAACAAACCTTTCTGAACAAGCAGCAAGGACGGGAGCAATTGATGACCTCACTCTCGTCTGCCAAAATACAGGAGGCACAGTTGCAACAAAGCATCATAGAGACACAAATGGAGCAAAGCCGCGAAGCCAACAATCTGATTACAGCATTGAAGGCCGCCCGTAACGAATTGGAGGTCAGCATCAACGATTGGGAACTGACATATCTGTTCAGCAGCCCGGCAAGCGGCATACTTTCTTATAACAACATCTGGCAAAAGAATCAGAATGTGAATAGCGGAGACAAAGTATTCTCAATAGTAGCAAAGGAGACGGGAAATATCATCGGGAAGATAAAACTCCCCGTCAACGGCTCGGGCAAGGTGATGCCCGGGCAACGGGTGAACATCAGCGTAACGGGATTTCCATACATGGAGTTCGGCTTCCTGACAGGTAAGGTTATATCCGTCTCTTTATTGGCAGATGACGAAAGTACCTATACCGTCACCGTAAGTCTGCCACAAGATTTGCGCACCTCATACAACAAAATATTAGAATTTAAAGGAGAACTCTCCGGCACAGCAGAAGTGATGACGGACGAACGAAGCGTTACCGAGAGATTGCTCAGCCCACTCCGATATCTATGGGAAAAGTATCTATAAAAATAAACCGTTTCTGCCCTCGCGGGTAGAAACGGTTAAGTCAATAATACATGAAAAAACGCTATTTAGAGAGAGAGTCTCTATTGTGAATAATCTCCATTGAGATTTCACATGGTACAAAGGTAAAGAATAATAAAAAGACTAACAAATAAAATCTACTAATTGGCAACTCTTATCGACTAATGACTGTCGGGGGCTCAAATGAAAAAAAAGGTATAAATAGCCCGCAGAACAATATATTTACGTAACTTTGTTCTCTAATTCAAAAAAGAGAACCGTATGGAAACTACCAGACAGAACAAAATAGCCCGTCTACTCCAAAAGGAGCTGAGCGACATCTTCTTGTTACAAACCAAGTCAATGCCCGGCATCTTGATTTCGGTCAGTGCCGTGCGCATCAGTCCCGATATGAGTGTGGCACGCGCTTACCTTAGCGTGTTCCCTTCGGACAAGAGTGAAGAAATTATCAAAAACATCAATGCGAACATGAAGTCTATCCGCTTTGATCTGGGTACACGTGTACGCCACCAATTGCGCATCATTCCCGAACTGAAGTTCTTCGTGGACGATTCGCTGGATTACCTGGAACGGATTGACGAATTGCTGAAATAGTGAATCTTCCGTTCTACATAGCCCGCCGCTACCTCTTCTCCAAGAAGAAGCACAATGCCATCAATATCATCTCCGGTATTTCGGCATGCGGAGTGGCATTGGCAACCCTGGCGCTGGTGTGTACCCTGTCCGTGTTCAATGGTTTTCAGGATATGGTGGCGGAGTTCTTTACGGCTTTCGATCCCGAACTGAAAATCAGCATTCGCGAAGGGAAGGTATTCGACCCGCACGAATCGCGCATCCAGCAAGTACGTACCCTGCCCGAAATTGACATCTGGACGGAAACACTGGAAGAGAACGCCATGGTGCAATACAAAGACCGGCAGGCTATGGCCGTAATCAAGGGAGTGGAAGACAATTTTGAACAACTCACTTCTATCGACAGCCTGCTGTATGGTACGGGAGATTTTATACTGAAAGATTCCCTGGTGGATTATGGAGTATTGGGCGTTGAACTGATATCCGAACTGGGAACCGGCATCCAGTTTGTAGACCCGCTACAGGTCTATGCCCCCAAGCGGAATGTGAGGGTAAACATAGCCAATCCTACCGCGGCTTTCAACCGGGACTACCTGTTCTCGCCCGGAGTAGTATTTGTAGTGAACCAACAGAAATACGATTCCCGCTATATCCTTACATCCCTCAGTTTTGCACGCCGGCTGTTCAACTATGACACCGAGGTCTCTGCCATCGAACTGAAACTGAAACCCGGCTCTAACGTGAATGCCGTACAGAAAAAGATGGAAAGTCTGTTGGGCAACCGCTTCGTGGTGCAGAACCGTTATGAGCAGCAGGCAGACGTTTTCCGCATTATGGAAATTGAAAAGTTCATATCCTATCTATTCCTCACCTTTATACTTGCCATCGCCTGCTTCAACGTCATCGGTTCACTGTGCATGCTGATACTGGACAAGCGCGAAGACGTAAATACGCTGCGCAACCTGGGTGCCGACGACCGCCTCATTGCATGCATCTTCCTCTTCGAAGGCCGGTTGATCTCTGTCTTCGGCGCCCTTATCGGCATCGTTTTAGGACTGCTGCTATGTTTCCTGCAACAGCACTTCGGACTTATCTCACTGGGTGGGGGCAATGGCAGTTTCGTGGTCGATGCCTATCCGGTAAGCGTACACTTCACGGATGTAGTGCTGGTATTTGTAACGGTGATTGCCGTGGGCTTCTTGTCCGTCTGGTATCCGGTGAGGTATTTCAGCAAGCGTTTACTTTAGTATCCTTTTCGCGCAGTATTTCTCGATTTATACATCTTTTAGCACTTATTCTTATTTTCTTTGAATTAAATCCGTACTTTTGTTAAAAATATAACAAAACACGGCTGTATGAGGATTTATATTTATCTATTGCTATTAGTATTTCTTCCTTCTGTTAGTTATGCCACAAACGACAGTTTACAGATAGAAGCTGATAGATATATGCAGGCTCAACAATATGAAGCGGCAGCAAAACTGTATGAAGAAATTGGGAATAAATCGGACTCTGCCTACAAAGCAGCAAATTCCCAGAAAGTAAATGACTTGCGCAAAGCCTATTCCATCAAAGAACTGGAACTCGCCAACAAGCAACAGCAGAACCGCATGCTGTTATCGGCACTTATCATTCTACCCATAGGCATTCTTTTTGCTGCATGCTGCATCATCTATCTGGCTAAGCAGAGAAAGAAACTCGCCCTCTCCCAACAGAAACTTCAAGTGGCGCAGAAGGAAGTGGAAAAATCCATATATAACAAAAGCCTGTTCATATCGAACATGAGCCACGAGATACGCACTCCTTTGAATGCGTTGTCCGGTTTTTCGGATGTACTGACGACTCCCGGCATCGACGAAGAAACGCGAAAACAGTGCAACGAAATCATTCAACTGAACTCCCGCTTATTGTTGAACTTAGTAAACGATGTGGTGGACATCTCCTGCCTGGATTTGACGAACATAAAGTTTAACCTTACAAAGTGTGATGCAATCCCTCTCTGTGAGGGTATCATCCAGACACTGGAAGGTATCAAGCAAACACAGGCGGACATCTTATTCGAATCTTCTCTCCCGGCATTGGAGATAGAAACCGATACCATGAGGCTGCACCAGGTGCTCATCAATATATTGGTGAATGCGACGAAGTTTACCAAAGAGGGCAGCATCGTCCTGGGACTGGAACAGAACGAGCAGGGTATGGCACAATTCTCTGTGACCGATACCGGCTGCGGCATTCCGCTGGAAAGGCAAAGCAAGATATTCGAACGCTTTGAACGCGTCAACGAAAAAGCACAAGGAACCGGGCTTGGCCTATCCATCTGCCAACTCATTATCACCCGGCTCGGCGGAGACATCTGGATAGACCCGAAATATACAAACGGATGCCGTTTCGTCTTTACTCATCCTTTAAATCAGGAGAAAAAGATATGAAGAAAACAATACTCATCCTCGTATTTTTGAACGTTATCCTTTACGGGGGAAAAATACAAGCATCGGAATCCGCAACGGCTCAGTCACGCGACAGCATCTTCCGGATAGCTGCCTCACAACCCAACGACACGCTGCGTTCCAAGTTCCTGAGAGGGATATTCGAACAGCAGATCAGCCAGGAATCAGCTTTGGAATACCTGGATTCAGCATATGCACTTAGTATAAGAAAGCAGTTGGACAGAGAAGAGCTATGGATACTTTTCGACTACTGCCGCCGCTATGAGTTTTGTGGCGACATGGGCAATATGGATAAGTATCTTCAGTTACTGAAAGATGCCAGCGACCGACACAAAATATATTCGTTTTACTATACCGCATGGATGGCAATGCTCCAAATGCGGTGCACACAGGGAGACACTGAATATGCCATTCTGGAAGCTAAAAAAATGTATGAGAAAACTCTCCAGCTTAAAGACTCAAACGGTATCCTTATAGCTTCCCTTGCACTGGCACAATCTTATTACTTTGCCAAACAGGATGATGATGCCATCAGAGTTTACGAGCAGGTTTTAAAAGAAAATCCCGATGCAAACGACAATGCATTGTTGTCCATTTACAGCAGATTGGCCGAACTCTATAAAAAAAAGAAGAAATATCCGCAAGCTCTTCATAAACTGCAACAGCGCCTCGACATAATGAATGAAATAAGTAAAGGAGTTGTTCCGCTATCGGATACATACAAGGCTGTATTCCTGGGAATAGAAACCTCATTCTGTAACATCTATCTGGAGATCGGGGACAAGGAGAATATGAGGAGACATCTGGAACAGGCCAAGAAATATTGTGATGAAAGCAGTTTTTATGCAAATAGGATGGATTATCATGCCTTGTGGGGAGAGTATTACAGGCTTAATAAAGAATGGGACAAGTCTTGCGAGGAATTCGACATAGCGCTGTCCGCTTGCCGGGGAACGGACCCTGTCCGTTCGAACAACATACTGAAAATGAAAGCTAATGCACTCATGGAAAGCGGCAATTATAAAGAAGCCGCCGAATTATACCGGATAACGGTACAAAAAGGTGACTCCTTGAACCAAGACATCATGCTGCGCCACGAAGAAACATACGACGCTAATTCTAAAATACAAAATGCATTGCTCGAAAAAGAAGAACTCAAGAAAGAATATCGCCGTGCACAAGTAATTGTTTCCACCGTTATTCTAATTCTGTTGATTCTGGCCATCATACGCGCCGTTCACTTAAGAGGATTACTACGCCGCTCGGAAAAGCAAACTCGCAAAGCGTTCGAAATAGTGGAAGCTAACGACAAAATGAAAGAACGCTTCCTGCATAACATCACTTTCGAAATACGCATACCGCTAAATACCGTAGTGGGATTCTCCGAATTATTATCTTCTGAGAACGAGTTGCAGGAAAGTGAAATAGAAGAGTACTCGATTGCCATAAAGAAGAACTCCGCCAAACTACTGGCACTGATAAACAATATTCTTGATTTATCACGTCTGGAAGCCGGCATGATGCGCTTCAACGTGCAGGAATGCGACATCGTGCAACTCTGCAAAGAAGCCAAAATGATGATAAACATGCAATTTCCCCAGATTGTAGAACCGGACTTCCATACAAGTTTAGAAGCATTGACGGTTCAGGCAGACAGCAAATGGTTCTTAAAGTTGCTGACAACGCTTTTCTCCGTCTCCAGAGACTATACGGGAGAGGTCCGCAAAATAGAATACACATTGAGCAAAGGGGGAAGATTCCTGACGATTGTGGTTAAGGGAAGTCCGCTTTATCTATGCTGGGAAGATGAACAGGAACAGCGTATCCTGCACGACATAAACCGGCTTTATGTAGAAGCCTTCAAAGGAAGCTACCAGATACTGGGGAAAGAAGATGAAAAGATAGTAAGCATTACTTATCCTATCTCGTAAACAGCTATTTCTTGCGGATGATAGTCAGGCCGTCGCGAAGGGGAAGGATTACTTTCTCTACGCGGGGGTCTTGTGCCACCAGGTCATTGAAGGCTTTGATGTGAATGGTTTGCAGGTCAGTGCGGTGAGGATGCTCTTCCAATACATGTCCGTCCCACAAAGTATTGTCGGCAATGATGTAGCCGCCATCGGAAAGGCGGGCAAGCACCATTTCATAATAATCGGTGTACTTGCGCTTGTCACCGTCAATAAAAGCAAGGTCGAAAGTAATATCCAACTGAGGAACGAGTTCCAGAGCATCACCAATATAAAACTTAATCTTATCGGCATAGGGCGACTGCTCCAGCCACGGGCGGGTAAAGTCTTCCTGCTCGTCATTGATTTCAAAAGTATGCAGCATTCCGTCCCCGGGCAGCCCTTCGGCAATACAGAGGGCGGAATAGCCGCTATAAGTTCCAATCTCCAATACCTGACGCGGACGTATCATCCTGACAAACATTTTGAGCATGCGCCCTTGCAGATGTCCCGAAGCCATGCGGGGATACAGCAGTTTGACATGCGTATCGCGGTAGAGGGCTTTCAGATAATCGCCCTCTTCGTCGATATGTTGCAGGATGTATTCGTCGAGTGTCATGATAGTTATAAGTATCTATTGCTATTGGGCAGCACACTGTCCTCGGCATGCTTCAGCGCATCTTCCACTACGTTGATTTCGAGGAAGGAAGTTTGCGTACCTTCCTTACCGCTACTCAGATAACCCACCATGTCGGTAGGACACAGGCGGCCTTCCTTCAGCAGGCGGCGCAGGGCGGCAAAGTAGTATTCCTGTCCGTTGGCAAGTTCGGGCATATAAATAACTTCTACACCGTAAGAAAGGGCAAGATGGCGCATCGTCTTTTCCTTGTAACAGATGGCGAGCACCGGATACTTGCCGCGGAAAGCAGCCAGATTGCGGGCGGTGCGTCCGCTGTAACTATCGGTAATGATGGCACGGATCTTCAGTTTGGAAGTAGCCTTCACAGCCTGCTTGGCAAGGAAGGCAGTTACGTCGTTACTGTTCTCGTCCAAAGGAATGCGTATGTCGTTATCCGCCAGTTTATCTTTTTCGGCTTGGGCGGCAACCTTGGTCATGGTCTTGACGGCTTCTACGGGATACTTTCCGTAGGCAGTCTCACCACTCAGCATCAGGGCATCCGTACGATAGTAGATGGCATTGGCGATGTCCGTTACCTCTGCACGGGTAGGACGCGGATTGGAAATCATGGTATGAAGCATCTGGGTGGCGACAATCACCGGTTTCTTGGCAAGGATACATTTACGAATCAGCATGCGCTGGATACCGGGGATGCGTTCCTGCGGCACTTCGATACCGAGGTCACCGCGAGCCACCATTACACCGTCCGCCACTTCAAGTATTTCATCGATATTATCGACACCTTCTTGGTTTTCAATCTTGGCAACGATGCGGATGTCGCTGTTGTGGGCATCGAGAATTGACCTGATGTCGAGAATATCCTGTTTGTTGCGCACAAAAGAGTGGGCTATGAAGTCGATGTTCTTCTCAATGGCATAAAGAATATTGGTACGGTCTTTCTCCGTCAAAGAAGGCAGATTGATGCGGACACCCGGCACATTAACGCTCTTGCGGCTGCCTAAAGTAGCTTCGTTCTGCACTTCGCAGAGCAGATAATCGGCAGTCTTCTCAACCACTACCAGTTCCAGGTCACCATCGTCAATCAGGATATGGCCGTCGATATTCAAATCGTGTACAAAGTTGGGATAAGAAACAGAGATACACTCACGCGTAGTTTCCTGGTCGGGATTGCCCACCACCTTCACGCGATCGCCTGTCCGGAAAGGAATAGGCTCTGCCAAAATGGTAGTACGCACTTCGGGGCCTTTGGTATCCATCAGGATAGCGATACGGTTGGACACCGTACGTACATTATTTATCAACTTCTCGGAACCTTCACGCCCGAGGTGTGCAGTATTCATACGCACTACATTCATGCCGGCTTCGAACAACTGCCTTATAAAATCAACATCACAACGTTGGTCAGAAATCGTTGCAACAATCTTCGTTTGCTTTAATAACATAATCTATACCTATCTATATTTACTAATTTATTATTTGGAATTATCCAGGAACGCTTCCAGGGCCAGACGGTAGGAGTTCAATCCGAAACCGAGGATAACACCCTTACACGCGCAGGATATCATGGATACATGGCGAAACGACTCGCGGGCATGCACATTAGAGATATGCACCTCGACCACCGGAGAAGTGACCGAACGGATAGCATCTTGCAGAGCAATGGACGTATGGGTGTAAGCACCCGCATTCAAAATGATGCCGTCCACATCAAAACCTACCTGCTGTATCTTGTCTATCAGCTCTCCCTCAATGTTGGACTGGAAATAGTCAATCTGTACATCCGCATATCTTTTGCGGAGTTCGGCAAGGTAGTCTTCAAAAGTAACACTGCCATAAATAGAAGGTTCACGTTTGCCCAACAGATTTATATTGGGACCGTTTACAATTTGTATCCTCATAACACAATTTTTTATACCTTTGTCTCTTGGAAAGAACCCGGCGCACATCAAGTACGCCCAAAATTCCTTCTACAAGGAATTTGGCTACAAAGGTAGGAAAAAGAAATGAAATCAGAAGAAAAATCAACGAATAAGGAGAGACAAGCGCTGATAATCAGGAAGTACACCCAATATCTGAAGCTGGAGAAATCATTGTCCCCAAATACGCTGGATGCCTATCAGACCGATCTGGAGAAGCTATTACGCTTTCTGGAAGGCGAGGACATAGGCATTCTGGACGTCACGCTGGACGATCTGCAACGTTTTGCCGCCGGGCTGCACGACATCAGCATTCATCCCCGCTCGCAAGCCCGCATCCTGTCCGGCATTAAATCTTTCTTTCATTTCCTGGTCATGGCCGATTACCTGGAAGGAGATCCCAGCGAACTGCTCGAAGGCCCCAAAATAGGATTCAAGCTACCGGAAGTGCTGACCGTAGAAGAAATAGACCTGATTATCGAAACCGTAGACATGGACAAGAAGGAAGGCCAGCGTAACCGTGCCATCCTCGAGACACTCTACAGTTGCGGTCTGCGCGTGTCGGAACTTTGCAACCTGAAACTATCCGACCTGTACTTTGACGAAGGCTTCATCAAGGTAGAGGGAAAAGGAAACAAGCAGCGGCTTGTACCCATTTCCCCGCGTGCCATCAAGGAAATCAGATACTGGTTGCTCGACCGCAATCAAGGCAAAATAAAGCAGGGATTCGAGGACTATGTATTCCTCGCCCGCTGGGGTAACAATATTTCACGCATCATGGTATTTCATCTGATAAAAGAATTGGCCGAAAAGGCGGGTATCACCAAAAACATCAGCCCACACACCTTCCGCCACTCCTTTGCCACCCACCTGCTGGAAGGGGGTGCCAACCTTCGCGCCATACAAAGTATGCTGGGACACGAGTCCATCGCAACAACAGAAATTTACACACATATAGACCGCAATATGTTACGCAGTGAAATCATAGAACACCACCCGCGCAATATAAAATACCGCAAGGAGCAGGAAATTCATTAAATTATGATAAATTTGGCTCTGTAGTTAACAAATTGTAAGGGGATTTGATATCTTTGTGCAGTTGTGCCCATACATAAACAGCGCACAAACATTGAATAGACAAATTTCAATTACAAACAATTAAATTATACCTAAAATGACTAAGAAACTGTATTTGCCTTTGTTAATGGCTATGGTTGTTGCATTGCTGACATCGTGCAGCAGCAAGATGGGTGAATTGTCATCAGACTATTTCACTGTAACCCCTCAAGTATTGGAAGCGGTAGGCGGTAAAGTACCTGCTACTATCAATGGAAAATTCCCCGAAAAGTACTTCAACAAGAAAGCTGTAGTAGAAGTAACTCCGGTGTTGAAATGGAACGGCGGCGAAGCCAAAGGCCAGCCTGCAGTATTCCAGGGTGAGAAAGTGGAAGGTAACGACCAGACGATCTCTTACAAAATGGGCGGTAACTACACAATGAAAACTTCTTTCGACTATGTACCCGAAATGGCTAAGTCGGAACTGTATCTCGAATTCAAGGCTACTGTCGGCAAGAAGACAATCACTATCCCTGCTGTAAAGGTAGCTGATGGTGTAATCTCTACTTCAGAAATGATCGGCCAGACACTGGGCAGCGCCAATCCGGCTAACGGTGACGACGCTTTCCAACGTATCATCAAAGAAAAGCATGACGCCAATATCATGTTCTTGATTCAACAAGCCAATGTACGCGCCAGCGAACTGAAGACTGCCAAAGACTTCGGCCAGGAAGTGAAGAATATTGATGAAGCTGCCAACAAGAAGATCAGCAACATCGAAATCTCCGCTTATGCTTCTCCTGATGGCGGTGTAGGTCTGAATACCAAACTGGCTGAAAACCGCCAGGACAATACTGCAAAGGTTATCAACAAGGACTTGAAGAAGTCTAAGATTGACGCAGCAGTTGATACTAAATATACAGCTCAGGACTGGGATGGTTTCCAGGAACTGGTTTCTAAATCCAACATCCAGGATAAGGAACTGATTCTCCGCGTTCTGTCTATGTACTCTGATCCTGAACAAAGAGAGCAGGAAATCAAGAATATCTCTTCTGTATACAAGACTTTGGCTGACGAAGTTCTGCCGCAACTGCGTCGTTCCCGTTTGACTTTGAACTACGAAATCATCGGTAAGTCTGACGACGAAATCGCAAGTCTGGCTGCCAGCGATGCCAAGCAGTTGAACATCGAAGAATTGCTCTACGCTGCAACTCTGACTAAAGACCCGGCTAAGCAAGAAGCTATCTTCACAAAAGCTACCCAAATCTATCCGAATGATTTCCGTGCTTACAACAACTTAGGCAAGCTGGCTTATCAGGCAGGTAACCTTGACAAAGCTGAAAGCTACTTCAAGAAGGCTGCTTCTGTAAAGGATGCTCCTGAAGTGAACATGAACCTGGGTCTGATTGCTTTGGCAAAGGGTGACAAGGCTGCTTCTGAAACTTACCTGAGCAAGGCTTCCGGTTCTAAGGAACTGAACGAGGCACTGGGTAACCTGTACGTAGCTCAAGGACAATATGATAGAGCTGTAAACTCATTCGGCGACACAAAGACCAACAGTGCAGCTTTGGCACAGATCCTGGCTAAGGACTACAACAAGGCTAAGAGCACACTGGCAAGCGTTGAAAAACCGGATGCTTACACAGACTACCTGATGGCTGTACTTGGTGCAAGAACCAACAACACTTCTATGGTAACCAGCAGTTTGAAGAGCGCTGTTGCCAAGAACCCGGCTCTGGCCAAGAAGGCTGCTTCCGATTTGGAATTCTCCAAATACTTTACGAATACCGACTTTATGAATATCATCAAATAATAAAGGTCTGAAATGAAAAGAACTTGCCCGGCATAGAAATATGTCGGGCATTTTTTTTAGTTTACACCAAAAAGAATTACTTTCGCAGCAAGTATCAGTAAAAGAACCGGAATGAAGAAAATCTATCTTGCATACTTTCTGCTTATCGCCTTGTCGGCTTGTGGTAATAAGGACACGAAGTCAGTCAGCCTCAGCGGTGAAATAAAAGGACTGGGGAATGATACCCTTTACATCTATGGGACAGACGGACTGTACAACCGTATGGATACATTATTCGCCAAAGACGATAAATTCTCCGCCACTCTCACCTGCGATACATTAGTCTCTACTTGGCTGCAATTCAAAGACGAAACGGAATACCCCCTCTTCCTGAACAAGAAGAATAAGATAAAAATCAAAGGCTCTACCGCCGACCTCTCCTCACTGGAGATAACGGGCAATACCCCGAACGAAGAGCTGACCGCCTTCCAGAAAGAATTGGCAGGTTTGGGCAAACCCTCGGAAAAGGCATTGGAAGAAAAGGCGCAAGCATTTATCAACAGCCATCCCTCATCACTGGCCAGCATCTATCTGCTGGAAAAATACTTCGTACAGAAGCCTCAACCCGACTTCACGCTGATTCAGCAACTGACGGAACGCATGACGGGAGACCTGAAAGACCGCCCTTACGTAGAAGAACTTCTCAACCGCATCCAGGAAGAAGAGAAGGTTTCTATCGGCAAAACGGCACCTGTTATACAGCTGCCCAACGCCAAAGGCGAGCAAATCAGCCGTACCGGCACTTTCAAAGACAAATACCTGTTAGTACACTTCTGGGCATCCTGGGACTTGCAAAGCCAGGAAGCAAATGCCGCCCTGCGCCGCATCCATAAGAAAGCGGAGAAGATTGAGAGCTTCGCCCTGTGGGGCATCTCGCTGGACGTAGACCGGAAAGACTGGGAAGAAGCCATCAAGAAAGATACGCTGAAGTGGGAGCAAACCTGCGACTTCTCGGGTTGGAACACAGCACCCGCCAAGCAATTTGCCATACAGGCACTGCCTGCCAACATACTCCTGAATCCTTCGGGAAGGATTGAAGGCAGAAACATGAGCGAGGAAGCCATAGATAGAAAGCTGAAAGAAATAGAACAAAAGGAAAAGGATAAAAAAGAAGCGGAGAAGAAGAAAAAGAAACGCTGAAAATCCTTTCATAATTAAAAATAAAACCATCAGAAGACGTGCTTATTAAAGTTTTTGGAGCGGCTGTTCAAGGTATTGATGCAACCCTTATCACTATCGAAGTCAACAGCTCCAAGGGCTGTATGTTTTATATGGTCGGCCTGCCGGACTCTGCCGTCAAGGAAAGCCACCAGCGCATCATCTCCGCCTTGCAGGTCAACGGCTACCGGATGCCTGTCAGTAACCTCGTCATCAACATGGCGCCTGCGGATATCCGCAAGGAAGGCTCGGCATAC
>OGZX01001019.1_pt1 | contig 30696 bp, 26 predicted proteins | sample 1576881 | NCBI WGS metagenome assembly OGZX01 (sample SAMEA3541542, study PRJEB24748) | human gut metagenome | biome: human gut; feature: human-associated habitat; material: faeces | place: China | collected 2012 | reverse complement strand
GCCGTAGCGGGTAAGGGAGCAGCATTGAGCGACTTGGTTGCCGCCGCCCGGAATGTGCCGGCCTTGTCTCCCCGGACGGAAATAAGGTGACTATTATTTCCGATGGACAGCAACACTGGCGTTCATGGTTAGAAAAAGACCGTATCCGTTTCCTTGTTGCCGATTTTGTAACCGCCGGTAACGAAATGTTCCTGGACAGTTATTATGCCCCTTTCAGGAAACCCTTGAAAACGGGAGATAGGATTGAAGGAACGATAAGACTGCATGTGGAGTGATTATTGATTAATCACGAATTACGATCAAATTGTCATTTTGTCAATAATCCCCTGATTTCTAGGCTCTGTACGTGAGCGTGGAGGTTAGGGGTTTGTTATATCCGTCTGAGCCGGAGTTAAGAAATAGCGTGTTGAGCCTGTTTATTATTTTATAGTGACATTTGGTAAGAGGGTAAAGAGATCATTGTAATGATTGTCGGATGTGCGATAGTTAAGATAGGTAATCGATTTCGATCTGTCAGTCGGAAAATGACTGTTCGGTCAGAGCTTCCAGCATGCTAATTAGATGATTTTGTTGTTTCGGGAGGCTGTTTTTCGTGGTTCAAACCTTTTTGGGCGGAGTGTTAAAAAAATGATTGCAATGATTTGCTGATTTTATTGTGATAAGTGTCGGGAGTTATTGCAATGGTTTACTCAAACTATTGTGATGATTAAAAAAATGATTGTGATGAATTTGGGGAAAGAATAAAATAGAGTAGGAAAAAGACCATATATAGATCTGAAATACCTCATCGAAGGAGATTTGCTGTTGTCTAAAATTATAAAATTAGGACTTTATGAAAGATAAAAGCGGCTTTTTATTGTCTTTTTGTAATCTGAGGTGAATAACTTTTATCCCCAGCAATTGTTATATCTTTGTTTTTTCTTTAAAAATTGAAATAGTATGAAAAACAAAGTGTTTTATGAAGAAATGAAGCGACAGGAGCAGGAAAAACGTTCTCTGGGCAACGAGAGTACGGCCGACTTGTACCGGGCTGTGCGAAACCATTTCAAAAGCTTCAATGGCGGTCGGAAACTCTCGCTGAAAGCGGTTACCCCTACTATGGTACATAATTTTCAGGACTGGTTACGTAAGAAAGGGCTGCGAGTGAATAGTGTAAACAGTTATCTCAGCAATTTTCGTGCGATGTATAACCGCGCCTGCTTGGGGTGGAAAGGGCGACCGAGCGAGTCGCCCTTTGCGGGTATCTGTTTAAAACGGGAGGATACGCAAAAGCGGGCTGTGCCGGTCGACGTGATCAAAAATATCGCTTCGTTGGATTTGAAGGATGAGCCGGAGAAACAGCAGGCTGCCGATGTGGCGTTGTTTTCTTTTATGGCTTGCGGTATGCCTTTTGTGGATATCGTACATCTGACGCAGGATAATCTGATAGAAGGTGGTAAAGTGCTGTCTTACCGCCGTCAGAAAACGAATGTGCTAATCCAGATGGAAGTTTCTCCAGGTATGCAGTTGCTGGTCGACCGTTACAGCCGTCCCGATACACCGTATCTTTTTCCTATTTTGCCGGAAGGTGCCTCGCACGAACAGTATAAGTACTGTCTTGCGACCGAAAATCGTTACTTGGATCAGATTCGTATCGAACTGGGATTGGTGGATCCGTTAACTACTTATGTATTCCGTCATGCATGGGCTTCTGAAGCTTATCACCGCGGGATACCGATTGCTATTATTAGCCAAGCTCTCGGACATTCTTCTGAAAAAATGACGAGTATTTATCTTACTGCTTTTGATGCTGATAAAGTAGGAGAGGCTAATAGCTTAGTAACCAAAGGAATAGAGAATATACTCCGAGCGTGAGAGATTACCTTATTTATGTAATAAGGTAAAATATCCTTTTTTCGTCTCATTCACAGACTTTTAGATCATGTCTAAATAGAAAAATGTGATAAAAGACTCTACAAACATAGAAAGAATGAGAATGAAAAACAAGGGGTTCTTATTCTTTTGATAAAATAAACATATTTATTTAACATAAATTTACCAAATAGCCTGTTTTTAACTAATCCGATGGGTATTTTCCTTTGGCGATATATAAAACGGGGTGGGGTTGCCATCTCTTTAATATCCATTGGAAAAAAAACGTTTTCATTGCTGTTTGTTTTTTCCCGGAAAGACCTTTAAAAAGACTTCAATCCTCTCTTATTTGTGACCTGAAATGATAAAATACCTCCTCTAAAGAAGTTGTTTTTTGTGTCGATGCCTTATTACATAAATAAGGGTAAAGAAAATAAGAAACAATGATAATTAAACCGAGTGTTAGAATGCATGATATGAAACAACGAAAATCCAGAAGGATAGTAAAAACTGTACTTTGTGTGTTTTTACTTTGTAGCTTGTTAGTGCCGGGAGTAAATGCTCAGATAACTAGATCTTATACGAAAGCGGAATCGTTTCTGTACTCTTTTGTTGAAGAGAAGGATTTGTTTCTGGTCGATTATGGTGATAATGCCTATTATCTTCAGCGTATGAATGAATCGCTGACAGCTTCACGGGACCAATTGCTTCGAAACACTTATCACCTGTTGATTGTAGCTCATGTAAATTCATATAATTATACGGATGATGCAGTGGTGAATGAAGCATCCCTCCGTGCCAGTCGAATACGGGCCTATCTTAGGTCGAAGCTGAATATACCGCATGAATGTGTCGCTTTCTATATTGACCGTAGTGGCGACTATATCGATCAGGTTCATGTTTATCAGGTTCATGCTCCGTTACCGTGGTTTGCCAATCAGGAGATAAGTTGTAGCGAAAGCCGTTATCCGAATGCCGTAGCTGATGCTGTTAAACGTTATGGGGCTGTACCTTATGTAGATATGTTTTCGCGGGGTAGTTCAGGTGGCTATGAACGTGAAATTTATGTGATAACCGATCCGTTATTCGATCGTTCCGAGTTGGATGATTATCGGCTGGCAACTGTAGAAACGGGACGGATCATAACAGCAGAACGTCAGGTACAGAAGCAAATGATCCGGCAAGATCTGCCGGAGGAAGAATTTATGGAGGAAGAAGCAGCACCGATAGTTGTAAAACGAAAGTCTGCCTCTGCGAAACAGTCGTTACCTAAACGGAAGAAACCGGTATCGGGTTTGATGGAACAGGGACTGGCCATAAAAACAAATCTGCTTCCCTGGGCAACGATAGCTCCTTCTATGTTATTGGGAGTAGGTGACGAACAGATTGTTACCGGGGCATTTATGCCGAACCTGGAGGTGGAATATTATTTTGGCAGACGTTGGTCGGTGGCGCTGGCCGGTATGTATGCCGATTTTGCATATAAAGATAAAACGAAAGATCATTGGGCGATATCGTCTGTTACTCTCTCTCCAAAGGTCTGGCCGTTAGCAGTCGATGAATATCGTTGGTTGAATACCGGGTTATTTTTCCAATATGGGGATTTCGATGTAAGAGGAGATCTGATCAGTAAGGCTTCGGATAATCTGTATGGTCGTACGGGGCGGTTTATCTCGTTGGGTGCGTCGGTGGGCTGTCTGATTCCGCTTGGTGCCGGTTTTTGTACGGAAGCGAGCTTGTCTGCCGGTTACCGCTCAGTTTATGATGGCAAGAAATATCGTTATGATAATGTAGATGCAAAAAACTATCTGGAAACGCGCTTCTCGTCTACAGGTTTTATGCTTGGCTTCAATATTAGTTTAGTGTATCGTTTTCAAATCAGATAAAGGGAAAACTAAGATGAAAAAACAGCAATATATACAATGTATAGAAGTCGTAGCGATCGTATGTACAGCCTTTTTGACGGCTTGTACATACCGTCTGACCGACGAGGACTGGGCGAAGAATGGAAAAATCCGCTTGCTATTGAACTGGCAGGATAAAGATCATCCGTCTGTTATGACTTATTATTTTTATAAAGACGGTGCCGATCGTCCGATCATTCGCCAGGGACAATCATCGGGGTATGAAGGGACGTTGCCATCAGGCAATTATGAAGTGGTGGTTTGTACGGCTGAAGATAAAAGTGTATTGCTTGAGATGGATAATGGGTATGCAGGTGCACGTGGAATAGCCCGTCAGGTATCTGCCATGAAATCATCGGATATACAGGTGGCTCAACCCGGTTATTTGTATGGTACGGGAGATGAACTGTCTGACATTGGAGGATTCAGGGCGGTAACAAAGGAATTGTTTCCAGTGAACCTGGTAAGAACATTGGAGCTTAATATTAAAATAACAGGTGGGGGAGAAGACCGGATAGAGAATTTGACAGGCCTGCTCACCGGGATTTCATCCGAAATCCATATTCCTACCGGAAAATTGCTATTTGAGAAGTCGGCTTCCATGGCTTTTGGAACACAGCCGAATGCAATAGGAATTTACAGTTCTTCCCTTAACCTGTTTGGAGCCTCCGGATTTAATAAAGGCAGTTATACTGACATCGATCTCTATTTGACGTTGAAAACATCTGATGGAAAGGAAATTACTTCGTTTGCGAATATTACGGAAGCGATTAACGATGCTTTTGAAGCAACACTGGCTGTTCGTATTGTTCTCGATCTCGAAATAGCATACGACGAGATTAATGGCATGGTCGTTAGCAACATTGACTGGAAGGAAGGGACAGGCGAAGTCGATGCTCCCGGTAATTGATATGTAATAAAGAATATATATAATGTATAGGGGAATGGATTTTAAATATGGAATGTTGCATAGTATGATGTTGCTTTACCTGTTGGGTGGGGCGGCGGGATGCTCGGATGACAATAACTCCGGACAGGTGGATGTTAACCGGCCTGAAAGTGAAAAAGAGCTGATACTTCATTCTTATGCTGAAAACTTCTCAGGGGAGGTATCGGTCTATCCGGATTCCGTATTTTTTGTCAAAGGGAATGAATCAGGGAAATATCAGGAGGTTTGGAAAGCATATATAGGAAAGAATGGTAGTACTACCCTTACGGCACCAAAGTATTATCCGGCTGATAACAGCCTTATTTATCTCCGCGGATTTGTACCGGAAGGAAGATTGGCCGATCGTATGACTGTTACTTATCCAATGGACGGACAGCAGGATATTATGGTGACTGAAGAACAACATGGTTGTCTGACCGATATGTTTTGGCAGGATACGAAATCCTTTGAGTTCGTGCATTTGCTGACGCAGCTTCGTTTCAGGTTACGTCTCGACGAAAAAGGGATGACCGACGGCTGGAAGCTACGTACGGTAGTTATAGACGGCGTAAAGCAGAAAGTCACCTTGTCTCTGGCTGATAAGTCTTTGTTGTTCAGTGGAGACAGTAACCGGATAATGGCAGTGAACCGCCCCCGGGATATGTTTCAAAAGCTCGATACAGCCTGGACGGAGATACCGGAAACGGTTATGGTTCAGCCGGGAGTTCCTCTTAGTTTGACAATCATGCTGCAAGACAGCCTGGAAGACCAGAGACATTATAGACAATTGCCGATTGTGTTTCGTGAAGAAAATAACCGTTCTGCACCCGGAACTTCTTATCTCTTGTCTGTCACGATCCGAACAGACGGGACTACCTCCTTATCAACTTCGGTAGTGGAGTGGAAAAAGGGGAATAACGGAATTGGCGTTATAGATTGAATGGAACAAACTAGTATTAATTATTATAACAAAAAGTATGAAAAAAGTATCTCTGTATGTAGCCTTTCTGGCTACTTTACTATCTGCTTGTTCTTCTAACGATGGGGTGCCGGATAGCTACGAGTCTGCAGAAATCAAGGTGGGTGCTACTGTTAGCGAAGCTGTCACCAAAGCGCCGGTAACTACAGGTGACAAATTTACTGCTGCTATCACTGCTTTTGAAAGTTCGGCTTATCCTGTCTGGACTGCTCAGCCGGCCTGGCAAAACACAATTACGTTGACTGCTAGTCAGGAGAGTTCCGGGAATTGGGTTCCGTTGGATAATTCGAAAGTATATCCGAATGGGGGAAATGTGTATATGGCTGCTTGGCATCCCAACATCCCATCTGAGAATGGTATCGTACAGTTTAATAAAACTGGTACGGAAGATGTGATGTATGGCGGGATCGTATATGGCAGCAAGCAAACCCCTATCTCTTCTCCTTTTACTTTCGGTCATAAGCTGACGCAACTTAATTTCCGTGTGCAGGCAACAGCCGAATTTTTACGTAATAACATCGATAAAGCCATCTCGAAAATAGAAATCATCGATGGGCAGTACCCTTCTTCGATGACGATTGCTGACGGAAAGATCGTTTATGAGGACAAATCGGTAAAACCTGAGGTTCCGGGGATTGCCCAATATGTGTTGACCTCCAATCTGGAAGCTGTAGGCTCTCCATTGATGATCGGTTCGATGGATGCTCTGAAAATTAAAGTGTATTACACTGACGGAAACAGTAGCAACGAGATTACAATAAATAATGTGTCTGATGGCAAAACTCCACTGGATGTGAAAGAAGGCTATGCCCATTCGATCAACCTGATATTTCAGGGCAGAGATGAGATTGTGATTGTGGCAACCGGTTCTGTCAGTGATTGGAAAACCGGAGAAAGCGGTAACGGTACGATAACAAATTGATTATAGTATATAATTTATAAATACCTGTTTTTATGAAAACAAACAATTATTTGATAATGGGCTTACTTGCCACTTTTTCGTTGGCAAGTTGCAGTAATGATGAAACAGAAGCCGGTACATCGGCAAGTGCGGCTATCGAGGTCAGTGCCGGATTGGCCGATGCTGAAACAAAAGCAGTAATTAACTCCGGATACGATAAGAAGCTGGATGTAATGTTTGGTTATCTGCAAGGCAATGGGAACAGTTTTACGAACTGGTATGATGGAACTCGTATGGCCGGTGAAGGCAACCAGCTCGTTACTTTCGGCGAAGAAACATTGACGTATGCTTCTTATGCAAGTACGCAGACGAAAATGGTCGGTATATATCCGCGTCCGGTAGTAAATGGAAATGTCTCTTCTCCGATCGCTTACACTATCGACGGGGATATGGATCTGATGGCTACCGAATGTCAGACTGCCGATAAGGATAATCCATTTAAGCCTTTTATTTTCAATCATAAACTAACCCAACTACAGATCAAATGCGTGGGATCGACGGAAGCGATCAAGTCATGGGGCGATATTAAATCGGTAAAGGTGAATGATCAGCCTGTTAATCTTAAGCTGAACGTGCTTCCGGCCAATGTTGAGACGACTCTGGAAATCAACGGTAGTGTATCGAAGCAGTCATTGTCTTTTTTCAACTGTCCGTCGAAGATTGTAACGGCAAAAGAAGAAAATCCTGTGATCGGTTATTGCATGATCTATCCGGAAGAAAATCTGGGTACTCCTTCTTTACCGATTACGCTGGATGTGCTGACTGCCTACGATGGAACCAATCCTGATAATCCCCGTCAGATGAATACTGCTAAAAAGATTACAATCAACAATATCCGTGAAGGAGTGAAGGAAGGATATGCCCACCTTATCACTTTGATCTTTTCGTCGGACGGTGAGATTGTAATTGAAGCCGATATTGCTCCGTGGAGTCCGGGAAGCAGTACGAGTACGGTAGTCAAACCGGGTAACTGATATTGAAACTTTCAAATAAATAGTAGGAGATGAAAAATATATATCCGGCCTTTTTATTGTTGGCTGTCTTGTCTGTGTCGCAGGGGTGTTCGGATGATCCCGCTCATGAGGATCTGTCGAAAGCCTTGCATCTGGAAGGGACGATCGGTACTTCCACCCGTGCGGTGATCAACTCCGGCTATGAAAAGGATCTGGATGTTTGTTTTGCCCGTAGCGACCAGGGGAGTTTATGGCACCAACTGTCGGCTGTGCGAATAGGTGGAATAGGACGGACTCCTATTGTTTTTACCGAGCCTCAGTTTTATCCCGACGACGACCGGGAAGTCCGGTTAAACGGATATTATCCCGGTTTCGGATGGACGGGAAACGTACAGGAACAGCCAATTTATACGATAACCGACGGTTCGACGGATTTGATGGCAACTGGTTTGCTTTGCGGATCGTATTCGAAACCGGTTACGACCTGCATGTTTCGTCATTTACTGACGCAGTTGAAATTTGTTTGTTTCAGCGACCAGCCGGATATGTGGGGAGCGATTACGAAGATAGAAGTACAGGATATTCATCGACAACAGACGTTTACTTTGTCTGATAAAATACCCGTTTTGTCTCCAGTGGAAAGTTCGGAGACATTTTCGCTATCCTCTATTTGTACAAGCGAAGACAAGAGATTGGAGCTATATAGCGGTTCACCCGGTTCAATCCCGGAATCATTGGTTGTGCAAGACAGTATTCTGGTTCCTACGCAGGAAGCAGGAACCGAACGCTATCCGCTGATTTTACATATTACGACCCAAAAGGGAGGGGTTGGGATAGAGAAACCGGGTGGTTACCAACATACGGCAGCTCTTGTAGTAAAAAATGCGGATACCGGTGAAAGTGGCGTGCAAGCCGGATTTTCGCACCGGGTGGAGATGTCTTTTACCAATAGCGAAATAGAAATAGTAGCCGTCTCGGTAGAACCCTGGACTGCGGTTGAAATAGATGAACCTATTCCACTTTAAAGGCAGAATATTAATTAACAGGATCCCATTAGAGATCCACCTAATAAAAACAAAGATGAAAAAAGAATTGACTTGGGTGGCCATGACCACCTTTTTAATGGCGGCAACCAGTTGCTCGCAAAGTGAGATTGATAACCCGGTAGATCAGCCGGTCAGCAAGCCTGTGACATTAGGCGTAAATGTCGGAGTAAACAAAACGAAAGCGGCCGTAACCGGAACTGCGATTACGTATGATGAGAAAAACTATGCAAAAACGGCTTACGGTATTGGTATTGTTGTCACTAATGCGGAGGTTTCCTCTTATTATGCAGCAACAACGGCTAATTTTGCGATCGGTTACGATTACACAAATCCGGGCTATGATATTTGCTTTATGGGAGATGCTGCCGGTTCGGGTTGGAAGGCTATAGATGTGGCTACATTTCCAACTAGTATTACTACAGAAAAAGCAAAACCTTTTTATCTGGACAAGAACCCCGGAAAGATTTTTGCCTATTATCCTTATGATAAAGCTGCAAGTAGCAGCCGTAAGAAGGCGACTATTGCTGACGGAGCGGTTACTTATCCGGTTACAGTTTCTGCCACAACTACAACTCCGATAGATGGATCGGTTGCTAATGCCGCCAAATCGTTTGCTACATCCTGGGCGGAAAATAAGACCAAGAATCCGGTGAATATATCGACTGATGAAATCGATTATTTGTATTTCAGACCGGATGACGGGTATGGACGTTTGGTAAACAATGGTTCCAATCCGGGTGCCGATGGTGTTGTTACGGCTCCCCTGCCAGTCCGAATAACACGGATGAAACGAATCCGGGCAATAGCATCGCATTATCGATGAAGCATGCGCTTTCTATGGTGACGTTCCGTTTGTACGATAAGGATCTGGTAGCGAAGGCTCCCACAGGGACAACTCCGAATGCTTCGACATTAGGTTCGGTTGCCTCTTTCAAAATCTCGAATGTAACAACGGGTAGCGGTGTATTCAAAGTTGGCGATGCAACAATGAAAATAAGTAATGACGATGCGACAGCAACGGATGTTATCAATACGGAGACTGCTACAGGTGAGGAACTTACCCGTACATTGAAAGATTATTATCTGATCAGAGCGCGTGCAACCGGTACTAAAGATCCGTTCGGAACTGCGGAAAAGGCGTCAAAAGTTACTTATCTATATGGTGCAGGTGAAGACGGTCGTACTGTAGCCAACTATATCAGTACATTGGTTTATCCGATCGCTGATCTGGCAGAAAATTCGGTAAAAGTGGAATTCCAGATTGCTGAGCCGGGTTTAAGTAATACATTCCCGTTGGAAGCTATTTTACCTGTACCTACGGATGCTGATGGTAATAGCGGTTGGTTACCCAATAAAAACTACATCTATACTTTCAGTGTGTCTAAAAAAGGCCTGAGCGTTGTCGATGTGAAGGTTGCAGATTGGGAATCGGTTGAAATAGATGAAGTAATCGATTTATAATAGCTGAATGAATACGGTTAAGCAATTATTTAAAAGGGGGATGGTCTTTTCTCTGCTTTCGGCGATCTGTTGGTCATGCAGCATGCCGGAGGTGGAGGAGGGGCCGGACTCCTCCTCCGGTAATCCTTCCGGAGCAAAGGAGGTAAAGATGCAGGTTAATCTGGGTTTTGTCGGGACAGAGGTTACCAGCCGTGCTATCTATGACGGTGTGGGAACTTCGGGTGCAAACAATATCGGTAAGGTTTATGTGTCGCTGGCTTCTTTTGCGGATGGCAAATATGCTACTTATGCAAATAGCAGTGTGTCGGCAACCTATACGGCTGCCGAAAAAGAAGGAGGTACGTCGGGAGAATTAACCTGGAAGGCCGACAAGGATATTTACTTGAATAACAACAAAGCGGTCGTTTTCGGTTATGCGCCTTTAGAAGGATCGGATGCGTTGTCGGGAGCTCCTTCGATAACAGATTCGGATGTGACGGTGGCAGGTCTGGTGATAAAAGCCAGTCAGACTTTCGATGCGACCGATGTGAAACGTAACACCTGTGACCAAACAGATTATTTGTTTTCAACGAATTCGAGCGTTCGGGCTACTCCGGTGCAGGATACGGTTAGTAAAGCCGACAGGCAGACTACCTTATATATGCATCATGCATTGGCAAAAGTGTCGTTTAAAGTGAGGAAAGGAAAAGGGCAACCGGCGGTAGATGACAATGACTTTGTCAAAAAAATAAAGTTGTTTTCTACGGCAAAGGATTTTCCGCAAGGTTCGGGAATGACGATGAGTCTGGTAAACGGAGCATTGAGTGGTGGAACGACTACCGATACCTTGTTTTTCCTGGCTGAAACAGGGAAAGGCAAGCAGTTGGCTGTGTATGATGAAACGGACGGTTTCAAAAACGTCGCTCAACAGGTATACGGACTGGTTGCTCCTCTGACAAAGGAGGAGAAGGTTATGGCAATGGAACTTGTTATCGGCCCCAACGATGCAACAACCGACAAAGATCGTATTTACAAAACGGGTAATGCGCAGACGAAACTGAAAGTGAACTGGGAACGGGGAAAAGAATACATATATACTGTAACGATTGCCGATCAGGTGTTGGATGTAAACCTCGTACAAATTGTTGATTTTGAATCCGGAGGAGAAGAAGATTTCCCGGTCGATTAAGTAAAATAATGAATGAAAGGGAAAATGATGAGAGCAAATAAAAAAATAAAGAGAACTGGCCTGGCTGTTGTCCTATTGGCTGCGCTGTGTGGATGCAACTCTGTTGAGATAGATACGGGAGGAACAACCGATCCGATGGGTGGTGCTACCGGTATCCCGCTAAGTGTCAATATGAATTTCAGTGGTGCAACCATCGCGACAAAGTCTGTTTACGACAAAGTCGGCGATGGAGCCGGCCAACTGGGGGCTGTCGGGGTATTAGTAGCGGCTAAAAACAGCTCCGGCGAATTTGTGGCTTATACAACAAAGGAAGAGGATTCGTATAAGCAATATAATATAAATATAGTAGATACGGATACCACCTGGAAGGCGGCAGATCAGATTTATCTGAATAACAATAACGGGGCTGTATATGCCTGGGCTCCCGTAGCGGGCGATAATGCATTATCATCTACTCCGGTTATAGCCACCGATAAATTGACAGCGACGGGAGTGACCGTGGTAGCCGCTCAGACTTTCGATGTCGTGAGCCAGTCGGCTTGCAGTCAGACAGACTATTTATATGCTACAAAATCAGCTACGGATGCAGCTCAACAAACTGTTAATAAAACGGACTTCAAAGCTAATTTATTTATGCATCATGCCTTGGCTAAGGTGAGTTTTAAAATCATGAAAGGGAAAAATGACCCGGCTCCGGATGAGAACGATTATGTAAAGCAGATCGAACTGACCAGTAAAAGCAGTCGTTTTTTGACAGCTTCAGGTGGGACGATGCAGCTCACGAACGGAACTTTGGAGGGTACATCGACTGTTGCTAAGCTGACAATGTCGGCTGTTGCCGGAAAAGCGGCTCAGGCGGTTAAGTATGCAGATAATTATGATGGTATAACTGCCCAGGCTTACGGTTTGGTAGCCCCTCTGCCATCGGCCGATAATGATTTGAGCGTGAAGGTGACACTCGGTTCGAATGATGCGAAAACGGAGAAAGACAGGTCGTATCAGACCAAAAACGACGATGAGGTAACTTTCCAATGGGAGAAAGGGAAAGAATATACATATACAATTAATATATCGGATGTTGCGCTGGAAATCGTTTCTGTAAAAATTGTGGATTTCGGCACCGGAGGAACAACAAACTTACCGGTTCAGTAAGTTGCATTCCGTTCAGGGCAGGCGGGGAGCGATACCCTTCCTGTTCACAAATAAAAAAAGAAGAAAATAATATGAAATATCTGGTAAACATATCTGTCGGGATTGTAGCATTATACGTCTTGTCCGGGTGTTCGGTGATGGAGACTGATGTCCTGGAACCGAATAAGGAGGAGCGAGTTCCGTTGGCTGTGAATAACGTCGGGGTGTCGACCAAAAGCATTTATACCGGTATCGGGACCGGGACGAATGAATTGCAGCGTATTGGGGTGGTGGTGACAAATTCTTCCGGTGGTTATTATGATGATACGAATCAAACCCAGTTGTTTTATTATAACGGATCGACATGGGGTATGAAGAAAGACACGCTTTTCCTGGCTGACAGGAGCGGAACTGTGTATACCGCTTCCGTCCCTTCCGATAGTGAATCGTTTAATGTCTCCCTGACAGCAGGAATGCCGGTTTTGAGTGGTACGATATCAGCCAGTCAGACCTGTACGCCACCTACAGACGATACAACACCGCTTTCGGACGTCAGCCAGTATGATTATTTGTATGGAGTAGAGCCGGGTAGTGCAAGTAATCGTCCGTCTGTTTCGCATAAGCAGAATACGGTTTCATTGGAGATGCGCCATTTTCTGGCAAAAGTGAGTTTCAGGTTTATGAAGGCAAATGGCCAACCGGTACCGGATGCAAATGATTATGTGAAAAAGGTTATTCTGAAATCTACGGATGCCCCTTTCTTTCTGGCAGGTGGCACTTATAGCTTTAATTTAGGGAACGGAGAGGTGAGCGGTAGTTCTTCCTTGTCCGGCGAGTTGACGTTTACTACGAAAACACCTCCTTCTGATTTACGGCAGGTGGATGTTTATACTGCCGATTATGCCGGTTTGGCGGCTAAAATGTTCGGACTGGTAGCTCCTGTATCGGAGGTGAAAGGAACGATCAGCGTCTTGTTGGGGGCAAAGGAGAATACAACCAACGATCGTATTTACCTGGCGGAGGTTTCGACTTTCACCTGGAAATCGGGTAACCATTATATCTATACCCTTCAGGTGACCGATGCGGGCTTGCAGATAAGTAAACCACAGGTAGTGGGATGGGAAGAAACGACATATACCAAACCTATCCAGCCTGACGGTGTAACTCCCAACTGACTGTAAACGAATAAGAAAGAAACGAAGAACAAAAAATAATAAAACTATAGTAATATGAAACAGATCATTTATAACGTATGTACCGTTCTGGCCGTTTGTTTGTCGGGGTGTTCTATGATAGAGACGGATGAGGCAGATAATGGCGGAGCCCTGGTTGCTTTGGGGGTAACGAATGCCAGCCTGGAAACAAAGAGTGTATATACGGATGTTAGCGCCGGAACGACCGATAACATACTGAATAAAATAGGAGTGGGGGTAACAAGGGAAAGTAATGCCTCCTGGTATGATACAAAAGCAGTCAAGCAACTGTTTAAAGCAAAAGCCGGCGCTCCTGTAACCTGGGAAGCCGAGGGCGATCCGCTCTATTTGAATGATACCGAAGGAACCGTTTATGCTTGGGCGCCATCTATCCAAGAGGCTACATTGACTGCCGGTTCTGCCCCCAAACTGGCCGGTGTGACATTTGCGGCTGCACAAACCTTCGATTTTACGGATCAGGGAGGGGTAACAGACTGGAATACGAGCGAGACGGATTATCTTTATTCCGATCCCGTTACCAAGATCAATAAAAATAACTCATCGGCAGCGTTAAATATGAAACATGCTTTATCGAAAGTCAGTTTCCGCGTGATGAAAGCAAAAGGATTTCCGGCTCCGGGCGATCGGGATTATGTGAAAGAGGTGAAACTGATGTTTAAAGCGGATGGGGGTAAAACCGGCTTTACCGGAAAAGGGGATATCGCACTGAATACCGGTGATCTGACGGCTAGCGACGAAGGTCGTCTGGCGACAGTTACACTCACCCCTAAAGAAATTACTGCCAGCAGGCAAGTGGCAGCTTATAAGGAAACCGATTCCAATGCCGATTTCACATCGGTTCTTCCTCAGGCTTTTGCATTGGTTGCTCCCTTTGGTTCGGCTGATAAGGGAAAGTTGGATGTCTCAGTCAAAGTCGGTACGAAAGATGACGTAACCTATGATCGTACATTTACCACAACCACGGCTACGGATTTAAACTGGGTGAAAGGCAACCATTACATTTATACAGTCTTGCTGACAGAAAAGGCGTTGACTATTTCAAGTGTTACACTTGTTGGGTGGACAGATAACCTGAAAGACCCGGTAGCTGCCGAATAATGCATAGAAAATAAGAATGAAAATGAAACATATAGGCAAGTGGATTATTTTACTTTTTTCCGGGTTGATTTCCTGCACGGCAGGCGATGTAGTGGAATCAACCGGGCAGGAAAATGAATATGTGGAGCTCCATGTACAGACACCTGCTGTGGGTACCAGGGTAGATACCCGTGCCTCGGAGGAGAACCTGCCTGTCGGAGTAACGGTCCGTGTCGCTGCCTATCAACGCCAGCCCGGTGCGTTAACTGTTCCGGTCGATTATTCTGTTACAGCCCCGACTGCACAGGCTACTTATGTGGTAAATGCGGATGGCACATTAACACAGTGCACGGTGGATGCCAACGGCAAAAAAACGGACGGGACGCCGGAATTATTCTATGTGTATAAAGGTACTTATGACTTCTATGCTATTTCGCCTGCCCGTCCGCTGACATTGGATGGATCAAAGTATCAGATAAAAGGGCTGTCGAGGAATGAAGATGTGATGATCTCCATAGGAACGGGAATGTCGGTAACCGTATCGAATGCTACCGTTACACTGGAAACATTCGTGCGTAAATGTGCACGGGTTATATTTAAAGTAATACCGGCGGCAACTACGAAGATCGGATTGAAAAAATTAACGGCAAAGTCGGTTGAATTGAGTTCTATGTCGGCCGGGAGTGGTTCGATAGTACCTGGAAAGACGGAAGCAATAACACCGACGGCAGCGTCTACAGTTAATTTCTCCAACTTTATCGCAGTCCCTTCTGCGGATGATCCGAAAAAACTGGGACTAACCCAGGCTACTAATCTTATACTGCCCAAAAGCAAAGCATCGATAGGAGTAAAGGTGACACTCGATTATCAGGATGAAAATGATACAGCCATTAAAGAAAAAACATTACAGGCTACGCTGGATGCAATGGCTTTTGAAGCCGGCCAGTCGTATATTGTTTCGCTGACAGTCGACAATAACTCTTCAGCTTTGAACTGGACGATATCGGACTGGAACGCGAAAGTGGAGGAAACGGATGATAATATGGGAGGCGCAATAAAATAACGAATCATTAGAAAACGAAGAATAAATGGATAATAAGGTAAATTTAATATGGGGTGCCGCATTGGCAATGTTGACGGTCGGATGTTCTTCTATGCAAACGACTTCCCTGGAAAATAGAGATACGACTCCAGATAAACAGGCTTCACTGGTGCGTAAACAGATTGTTGCGCAGGTACAGGTAGATGCAGAAACTGTATACAGGCAGATGATCGAGTTTTTTCGGGTACCGGAAAAGACTGATACAGTATCTGTAATGGAAGAAATTATCCGTTCGGAAGTACGCAGGCTGGATACGTCTCTCTCCTTTAAGCCGGGAAGTGCTGAATTAATAACCTCCTATGGACAGAACAGTAAGGAACTGGCCCGGCTATGCGATGATCTGAATGCGCTTTTGGCAGACGGGAATATTACGTTGCAATCGATTGAAGTTACAGGATATTCATCTCCTGATGGCAATACTTTAAAGAATGAGGAACTGGCTACGGGAAGGGCTTTACGTCTGTGCCGCTATTTAGGCAAAGAAATACGTTTACCGGAAAATGCATTTATTGTCAGACAGTCGCTGGAAGACTGGGATGGTCTGAAACAAGCTATGATAGAGGCCCGTAAACCTTATGCGGTACGGGTTATGGCGATTTTAGACAGCTTGTCTCAGCCGGATGCCCGCCGGAAAACTTTACGTGGGTTGGACAAAGGGAAGATTTGGAAAGATATGGAAAATACGTTGTTTGCCGGCTTACGCCGGATACAGGTGGATTTAGTTTATCAGGTAACGGAAACAGGTCTGGTTTCTCCAGGAGAAAACCCTACAACAGATATCGACTTCGCTCATTTGTTGACTGTTTTTCAACAAGATCCTGAACGGCTGACTCTCGATGATTTATTGAAAGTGGCTTTGGCTTTCCGTTCCGGAACGGAGCAATACAGAGAAGTGTATGAACTGGCCGCTTATCGTTTTCCTGATTGTGAAATTGCACAACTGAATGCCGGTGCAGCAGCCTTGAGTATGGGTGATACGGTAGCAGCGCGCTATTTTCTTGACCGTGTAAAGAACAATCCGAAAGCATGGATCAACTTAGGTATTTTGTCGTTGATGGAAAACGATCCGGCAAATGCGGCGGATTGGTTTAAGAAGGCAATGCCTGAACGTCCCCGTCAGGCACGTCTGTGTCTGGGTGTCTTGGATGGATTGAAAGGTAACTGGTAAAACTGTTTGTCTGGCTATAAAAATGGAAAATATATGAATATGAAACTTCTTTTATTTGCTTTCGTCCTGCTCTTATTCTCCGGGTGCTCCGGGGAAGAGATGGAAAATGGGGAACATGCGGCCGGTTTGAAAGATGTAAAAGTGAACTTAACCTTTGCAATATCTGATGGCGATTCGCTGGTTACCCGCAGTATCGATTTTATGCCTGAAGGTAAAAAGAGCATGGCATCTGATACGGTGAGTGTTCTGACAAGGGCTTTGTCGGTGGATGAAAACCTGATAAGTACGTTATGGATAGGACAGTATGATCTTTCCGGAAATTTACTGGTTGCTCAATATCTGACAGATATCACCGGAAATCAGGTTAATTTCCAGTTGAAAGAATCACCTGCATGTTCTCTACGTTTTGTCGCTAACGCCGGTGATTTGGGCAAAATAGATAAACTAACTGATTTTAATGTGAAAAAAGTAACCTATACTGTCGGTAATACATGCCCTATGTTCGGATATTTGGATAATCAATATGTATCTGTTTCATATAGTCCTTCCGTAACGATGAAACGTATATTGGCACATATACAGTTGGTTTATAAAATAGATGCAGGTTTTTCTTTTACCGTTAAGAGCGTATCGATTAAAAGTATCCCGGTTCAGATGCAATGTGTAGAGCCTGACGGACAAATTAGTGGTATGACTTACCAGAATATAAGTGGGACTGTTTCACAGAGTGGCGCTACGGTAGACTGTTATATTCCGGAAAATAAAGCGGGGGTAATTAAAAACGGAGAGGCCGGCTTTGCTACTACCGATCGCGGGAAATGTGGTGGTACGACTGTTCCGAATGCTACTTATATTGAAATAGAGGGAGATGCGACCGTTAAAGGAGTCACTTATACAGGTGTTGCTTTCCGTATGTATCCCGGAAATGATATAAACGATTATATGATAAAACGTAACTCTCCTTATAAAGTAAATCTGACATTGAGCGGAATCGATTTTTCTGATTCCCGTGTGTCGGTGTCGGTTCCTGATATTACGACTCCTAAGGCTATTGATGCAGCTAAAAATTCAGTAACCTCTATTCAGGTCACAGCTCGTCCCGGAGCAGATTGGTCGATCACGTTACCTGCCTGGTTGTCGGCATTGGTAGATGGAAATACGACGGGTGCCGGCGGTACGGTGAAGTATACCGGTCCGGCTTCTGTAGGGTTTACGGCGATAACTGCAAATCCGGGCTCTGCAGCGCGTAGCCAGGAATTTTCTTTTTCCGGAAAAACGGCTACCATCACTCAGAATGGTTCCGTTTTGAATGTATCTACTACTTCAATGAGTCTGGAGGCAAAAGCTACATCCGGTAATGTCGGTACTTTTACCGCAACAAAGGGGCTATCGTGGAACCTTACAAAAAACATGGATTGGCTGACGGTGAATCCTGTTTCCGGCACAGAAAATGCAACAGGGACTGCTCAGGCTATAACGTATAGTACATCGCTTAATACGGGAAATGCTGCTCGTAGCGGGACGATCACGGTAAAGGCCGGTGATGGTCAGGGAACACTTTCAAAAACTATAAACGTGACTCAGGCGGCCTCTGTTTATACGGGTATTGCCGCTACGGTAGAACTGGCTTCGGCAGGAGAGACTAAGGCCTTTTTGTCAGGAACGGAAGGGTTGGCATGGAAGGTGACTATTGCGTCTAATAATGGATTAACGATTTCACCAACAAGTGGGAAATTTCCTACTCAATTGTCAATCGGTGCAACGAAAAATCCCGGAACGGCAAAGCGTCTGGCTTCTATAACGGTAACGATACCGGATAAAAATTATTCTCAGGTGGTTGCGGTATCACAGTATGGAACACCGCCGACAGGAAGTACTAATGGGACTATACAACTTGCTCTGGTAAGTACAAGTAAAAATTTGTCGTGGAATGATGCTGTATCTTATTGTGATGGATTGGTCTCTGAAAATTTCGATGATTGGCGTTTACCGGATGATAGTGAGGCAGGGTTACTGTTTGGGTCATTTGGAGCTAATTATGGATCTGTAAATACAAGTAGTATATGGACTGCAAGAGTTAATGGCAATACAGCTCATCGTTACTCAGCTTCTGCCCCGGGAAATAAATGGAGTTGGACAGATAAAAATGGTTCATATTATGTACGTTGCATTCGAACTGTTAAGTAGCTTGTATTTTAATAAGAAAAATGATGGAACAAAAGAAATATATAGTAAATGGGTTGACTCTGTTTTTTGTAGCGACTTCCTTATTTTTATTAAGTTGTGATGATGGTACAGAATCTAAGTTGGCAGCAGAAATGAAAAATGTGAGTGTTTGCTTTAATTTCACATTAGAGGGCGAAGTTACCCCTATAACACGTAGTGTGGCATTCACATCAAAAGAAGAGTTGGGATCTGACCCTTCTGAAATAACTACTGAAATATCAAAGATGGCAACTAAAGCGATGAGCGTCAATGAAAACTCGGTAAAAACTCTTTGGTTGGGTCAGTATGATGCTTCCGGTAATTTATTGATCTCTCATTATTTGAATGATGTAACAGGGAATGCGGTCCAGGTTCAATTGAAAGAGTCTCCAAACTGTTCTCTTCGCTTTGTTGGAAATGTAGGGGATTTGGGAAAGATTGCGACGTTGACCGGATTCAATGAAACAAAGATAAATTATGTAACAGGAACGGGAGGTCTAACTACTTCGGCAGGTTTACCGGTAAACCTTAGTTGTGCGAACATCGCACAACTAGATAATCAATCTATATCAATAAATTATGAACAGACAATTCAATTAACGCGTATGGTGACAAAAATACAGTTGAATTATACGATAAAGTCCGGTTTCACATTTACGCTAAAGCAGTTGTATCTGCGTAGTGTTCCTACACAGATGCAATGTAATGAACCTGCCGGTCAGGTATCAGGTGTGGCGTATCAGAGTTTTATGGTAACTCCTTCATCGGATGCTAGTGGAGCAGTCGAATGGTATATGCCTGAAAACAAAGCGGGTATTATAGCCAGCGGAAAAGACGGCTATGCAGCTTCTACGCGTGATAAGAAAGGAAGTACAGTTTCTGTGCCGAATGCGACTTATATCGAATTGATAGGAGACGCGATAGTGAATGGAACTACCTATAAGGATGTCTCTTTCCGTATTTATCCCGGTAACGGTATCAATGATTATGATCTGAAACGGAATACTCCTTATGTCGTAAATCTGACCCTAAGTGGTATTGACTTCTCTGATCCCCGTGTGTCGGTCACGGTTCCCGATATTGTAGCTCCGGCAGCTATAGATGCTGCGATTGACTCAACGACAACCCTACAGGTGACGACTCGTCCGGGGGTAGCTTGGGTAATCGCATTGCCAGACTGGTTGTCGGCAGTAGTGGATGGAAAAGAAAATGTACCTTCAAGTGGAACTCTCAATTATAAAGGTCCGGCAGAAGTCTTGTTTAAAGCTGTTTCAGCCAATCCGGACGCGAAAGACAGAAAGATATCTTTTGATATAGATGTTAATGGAATTGACAAAAATATTGAGGTGATTCAAGAAGCATCAGTGTTTACTGCTGCCGGTACGATTACAAAAATAACTAAAGAGGTAAATAGTAGTGCTGTCGGTTCGGTAACTGCTACTGCCGGTTTAAAATGGACTGTATCCTCTGAAACAAATAATGGTATCACTGTGAGCCCCACTAGTGGCAGTGGTGATGCTGTACTTACGTTTACGGCGTCTGCTAATACCGGTGCAGAACGTTTAGATTCATTTACTGTATCGGTAGTAGGTGCGGATCCGGTTCGTAAAGTTACGGTAAAAGCCATTCAAGAGGCGGGAACTAATGTGGTCACTATAAATAATGCAATTGTTGAGAGTTTGAAAAAAAATAATCCTCCCAATGGCAATTATCATATATTTAATTATGACGGCGGAGTATCATCAGGATCAGAAGGTTCTGATCTGAACGGGAATTCTCAGACTCGTACGTTGACTAAAGAGTATATAGTTGAAGTCGAGAAGACTGAACGGGGATCAGCGGTAGCAAATTATACAGCTGCGGTTAAATACTGTAAAGATAAAAGCGGAGGATGGCGTGTACCTACTTTAATAGAACAGTATGCCATATACGAAAATCAGACTACATTGATGAAAAATGGAGTAGCGGCATTCACAAAAAACGACTATTGGAGCAGCTCTGTGCATAGAGCAGCTCATGAAAGGAGTATAAAAAATATCTCAGATGGACATTATGACTATTGGAACGTAATAAATTCACATGTGTATGTCCGTTGTGTCCGGGATAAAAACAATTAAAGCTTGAATATGGAAATAATATATTTAACAAAACGGTATTTGTCATTAACATTAGCCTGTTTTTTATACATTGGTTGTACGGGCGATATGGAAAGAAATGTCGATAATGGGATTGGGTTGCGAGACGTAAATGTACGTTTTACTTTTTCTTTGGTTGGAGAAGTTTCTCCTGTGACGCGTAGTATTGCATTCACCTCGGGGGAAGATGAATTGGGTTCGTCTTTTTCAGATTCTATCCCTGAGGTTTTACCTGTTAAAACTAAAGCCTCCGGTGTAGATGAAAGTGCAGTAAAAACTCTTTGGCTTGGTCAGTATGATGCTTCGGGCAATTTGTTGATCGCTCATTATCTGACCGATATAACAGGAAACGAGGTTGAGGTTCAGTTGAAAGAATCTCCCAATAGTTCCCTTCGTTTTGTGGGGAATGCAGGTGATTTGGGAAAGATTCCAACATTAACAGCATTCAATGATACAAAGATAAATTATGGAACAGGAACAGGAGGTCTTACTACTTCGGCAGGTTTACCGGTAAACCAAAGCTGTGCGAATATCGCACAGCTTGATGATCAGTATATATCAATAAATTATAAACAGTCAGTAGCATTAACGCGTATGGTAACAAAAATACAGTTGAATTATACGATAAAGTCCGGTTTCACATTTACGCTAAAGCAGTTGTATCTGCGTAGTGTTCCTACACAGATGCAATGTAATGAACCTGCCGGTCAGGTATCAGGTGTGGCGTATCAGAGTTTTATGGTAACTCCTTCATCGGATGCTAGTGGAGCAGTCGAATGGTATATGCCTGAAAACAAAGCGGGTATTATAGCCAGCGGAAAAGACGGTTATGCAGCTTCTATGCGTGATAAGAAGGGAAGTACAGTCTCTGTACCGAATGCGACTTATATCGAATTGATAGGAGACGCGACAGTGAATGGAACGAGCTATAAGGATGTCTCTTTCCGGTTGTATCCGGGTAACGGAATGAATGATTATAACTTGAAGCGTAACACTCCTTATATTGTGAACCTGACACTGAGCGGGATCGACCTGTCTGATCCCCGTGTATCTGTGGTGGTGCCTGATATGGTGGCACCGGCTGATATGGATGCGGCTATCAATTCAACCAGTGATCTTCAAATAACTTTGCGTCCCGGAACAAATTGGTCGATTGTATTACCTGATTGGTTGTCAGTTTTAATTGACGGAAAAACAACAGAAGCCGGAAATACAGTCGATTCTAGTGGCCCTGCCCTTGTTACATTCAAAGCTGTTACAGCCAATCCTAACCCTGTAGTTCGCACCCTCCCGTTTACAATAGGGGATGATAAATTTAATCTGAACCAGGATGGCTCTTCCTTTTCTGTGGAACCTTTAAGCGTTGCGGATCTTTCAAATACCGGGGGGACTTTTAGTTCAATCATAACGGCAACAGCAGGTCTGCCGTGGACAATAACAGGTGGAGGTACCGGGTTTACTCCCAGTCAAACTTCAGGCTCCGGAACCGCAACTATAATCTATACTGCATCGAATAATTCCGGTAAAGCAGCCCGCACCGCATCTTATACAATTTCCGTGACAGGAGCTGATCCGTCTCGCACTGCTACCGTGGATTTAAGACAGGGAGTTGCTCAAGGCAAGATCTTATATGTAAAGGAAGCTGATAGAAGTGGGGCGTCATCCCTTAATTATCCAAAGGATTATGCGGATAAAATAGAAGTGAATACATCCTATTTGACAGGTCAAAGATTTCCTGCTTCAGAATCTTATTGTAATGGTTTAGGTAATGGTTGGAGGTTACCAACAATGATTGAACTTTGGACAATGTATAAATACAGAGAAGCATTAGGTATTGCGAGTCCAGGAGGAAAATTTTGGAGTAGTTCTATTGATAATAATACTGATATTTATCGTATGGGGGTAAATTTTTCCAATGGAGTTCAGGATTGGTATAATCATGTATCGGGAGGATCACAGTATCAAAACGTTCGGTGTGTCCGTACTGTCAATTAATTAGTAAGAAGTGTATGAAGAAAATGAATAAATTGTATATTTTATTAGCTTGTGTCTTTTCTTTATTATGCGGTTGTTCCGATGATATGGTAAAGGATCAGCTTTTAGGTTCAGGAATGAAGGATGTGGATGTTTGTTTTAATTTCACATTATCGGGTGAAGTGACTCCTGTAACACGTAGTGTGGCATTCACATCAGAAGAAGATGAAATGGGAACAATGTCTTCTGAGATAATCTCTGAAATAGCAGAAGTAGCAACCAAAGCGTCCGGTGTAGATGAAAGTTTAGTAAAAACTCTTTGGTTGGGTCAGTATGATGCTTCTGGGAATTTGTTGATATCTCATTATCTGACAGATGTAACAGGAAATGAAATCCAGGTCCAGCTGAAAGAGTCTCCTGATTGTTTCCTTCGCTTTGTCGGCAATGCCGGTAATTTGGGTAAGGTTGCAACATTAACAGCATTTAATGAAACAAAGATCGATTATACAACGGGAACCGGAGGTCTTACCACCTCAGAAGGTTTACCGGTAAACCTTAGCTGTGCGAACATCGCACAGCTAGATAATCAATCTATATCAATAAATTATAAACAGTCAGTAGTATTATCGCGTATGCTTACAAAAGTTCAGTTGAATTATACTATCAAATCCGGTTTTAGTTTTACTCCTAAACGCTTATCCTTATATGACGTTCCAACACAAATACAGTGTATGGAACCAGCCGGACAAGTAATAGGAACGGCCTATCAGGTATTTACTAAAACAATTCCGGCCGGTACTTCTGCTTCATTTAGCTGGTATATGCCTGAAAATATGGCAGGTGTTATTACTAATGGAAAAGACGGTTATGCTACTTCTGCACGTGAGAAAAGAGGAAGTTCTGCTTCTGTGCCGCATGCTACTTATATCGAGCTTGTTGGGGATGCCACTATAAATAGAACTACTTATGCGGATGTTTCTTTTCGTATATATCCGGGTAATGATTTCAATGATTATAATCTGAAACGGAATACTCCTTATGTCGTGAATCTGACCTTGAGCGGAATTGATTTGTCCGATCCTCGCGTGTCGGTCACGGTTCCTGATATGGTAGCTCCGGCTGATATAGATGCCGCGGTTAACTCGACAACAACCATTCAGGCTACCGCCCGTCCGGGAGCTGCGTGGACGATTACATTACCGGACTGGTTATCGGCATTAGTAGATGGGAAAACAAATGGTGCTGCAGGTGGAGCATTGAATTTTAACGGCCCTGCTCCGGTGAAGTTTACGGCAGTGACTGCAAATCCGAGTTCAACAGAACGTAGTCAAAGTTTTACAATAGCAGGAAAAAGCGTTACGGTAAAGCAAAAAGGTTCGGTTTTGTCGGCTACCTCTAAAAATAAGACGATAGGTCCTGAGGGTATTCCTCATTCGGACACCGAATATTCTTTTTCTGCCACAGAAGGTCTTTCATGGGCATTGTCTGAGGCTATCGACTGGTTGACTTTGACAGGTACTACTACCGGTGTAGTTTCAAATGCTACTACTACGCCGACAGTTTCTTATACGGTAACTGTAAATCCCAATGCCTCGACCCGAACGGGATATCTATTTGTAAAAGTCGGGAATGCTATAAGTGGAACGGACGCTGCTCTTGAAAAGCAGATTGCTGCCATAACGCAACAGCCCTCTAATATAACTGTGCCGGCTAATGGTGGAACAATACCGGCTGTGGGAGGGAACATTACTGTTTCTGGAATAACTGCAACTGAAGGGCTACAGTGGACTGTTACTAAAAAGTCCGGTTTTACAGATTTCTCTTTTTCCGGAATCGATGTAGCGAATGGAAAGTTTGTTGTAACAGCTAAGCAAAGTGCCACAGTTGCCCGGTCAGCAGTTTTTACACTTTCCGTAACAGGTGCTGAACCGGCTCGTACGTTCGATATTACGATCTCTCAACCTAAAAACGGTAATAATTATGTACCGGGAACAACCTCTTTGATGGTGAGTAAAGCACAGAGAGGAAATGGGTGGTATCGTGGGAATGGTAATGAGGCACGGCCTTATTGTAATAACTTATCGGATTTAGGATATAGTGATTGGAGATTACCATCAAAAAATGAGTTAATGGCTATCTACAATGGAAAAAGTGAAATAGGAAATGTCTCTTTATCCGGCAAATATTGGGCTGATAATGGTGATACCCCTCCTTGGGCTCCCTATGTAAATATGAATAATGGAGCGACAGGTAATAATAGTTGGAATGATAACAGTAATAATGTCTTGTGTGTTCGGGGTACTTATTAATATATGGGAGATATGGATAGAAATGTTCCTTGAACAGGAAGAATATTTCGCTGAATAATTTTATAAAAAACATAATTATTAAAACAGAATATATGAATAAGAACGATTTAGTAAACAAATTGACCGGAAAGTTGGGGATTCCTCAATATATTTCACGGAAATATGTAAATGCCTTTGAAGAAATTATTTCAGACGCATTGAAACAGGATGATGCAATAATGCTTCAGGGCTTTGGAACCTTTGAACCATGGAAACAGACCGAACGACAAGGGCGTAATCCTCGTACCGGTGAAACTTGTATGATAAAACCGCGTACGAGTGTGAAGTTTAGACCCGGAAAGTTATTGTTGGAGAATTTAAATCCTTGATATACAAAGATAATTACAGTCCGGATATAGGGCTATTTATGTTACTATTCGATTAAAGAGGGGCTACAAAATGAGATTTTGTAGTGACCCTCTTTTTTATTTAAAATGAAACTAATCTTATTCTGCTTATGAAAAAAAGAAACAAGTTTGAGGCATTGTTTCCCAATGGAAAACTTCCTGATGTGGATGAATTTAATCGTAGTTTAGATGCCATGTCGGAAGACGGGAGAAAACGATTACGTGAGAAAATCTATAAGATTTCTTTTATAACCTGGTCGGTGTTGCCTGATTATCAGCGGAATTTTATAGAAGAAGTGATTATCCATGACCGACAGGCATATGCCGACTTTATGCAACAAAAAACCGTGATGGGCCATATCCGGTATACACTTCGCTATCCTACCTTGTTTATTCGAATGCTTCATCTGATAGAAGCGGTAGAGCGTACCGCAAAAACATCATTGAGTCGCCTGGCTATGTCTGTGGTAATCTGCTTCGACTTTTCCGAAAAAATTAAAACCTTGAGTGAAAAAATCAGTAAAGAAAAGACTACTCCTGAAGATATATTGATATTATCAGGCAAAACAAAAATTAAGGATGACTACAACGGCTGATACTAAATAGTTTATAAAAGTTAAATAAAGCGTAAAACAGACCGTAGTGAAGAGTCGCTAAAAAGAGGTGTTTAAAGTATTTTAAGATTGTAATGCATTGCAGTATAGTGTTTTATCAGAAGAGATTATTGCGTTTTTAACATATCTGGTTGCCCATACCTTTGTATCGTTCCCCGGAAACAACTGCATAATCATTTAAAATTAAAGGTATGGCATTAAAATTCAGAAAGGTACAACGTAAGGTCCTGAGTGGCGACGACAAGGACAAAGTGAAAACCTATGCGGTAGCCAAATCATCGAGCTATTGCGATATGGAAAAATTGTGTGAATTGATATCCAGCCGTTCGGCGATGTCGAGTGCTGATGTGAAGGCAATTCTCGACTCACTAAACTGGGCGATGGGCTTGGAACTTCGTTCAGGAAGTATCGTGCAGGTGGGCGAATTCGGTAATTTTCGTTTTTCGCTTCGTTCAAAAGGTGCAGATACGGAAGATGCATTTAATGCTTCTATGATTAAAAAAGCTCGTATCGTGTTTACGCCGGGTGCAAGCCTGCGCTGGACGAGCGAACTTGCGAAGTTTGAAGAAGACGATGTGAAGGTCGTAGAGAAAAAAGAGGAAGAAAACGATCGTCCTGTTATCGAGTAATTAAAAGTGGAGAATTGAAAGTTGAAAATTAATTAGTTGGATAGGGGGAACGTATGAAAAAGAGACTGACAATTCAATTGGTAATGGCAATCCTGCTCGTATTGAGCGGGATTGTCCTTCTTTTCTCCGGTTTCTGGATAGCTCCGAAAGGAGAGATCCATAATAGTGTATTGGTGGCTTTTGGAGAAACTTGCACGTTTGCCGGAGCTTTGTTCGGAGTAGATTATTCGTATAAAATAAAATCGATTCAAGATGAAAAGAAAAATTAGCAGGGATTTTACCTGGGAAGAAATGGTATATAGCCGTGTGGCTGTGGAAAATGGTTTGCATAATATTCCTCCGATAGAGGCCGAGATTGCGATGAAGCATCTGGTAAAGCGTTTACTGCAACCGTTGCGGATAGCTTATGCACAGCCAATTGCAATAACGAGCGGTTATCGTAGTCCGGAAGTGAATAAGTTGGTGGGTGGCGTACCTTCGAGCCAACATGTTAAAGGGGAGGCAGCCGATTGTTATGTTCCTGATCCCGAGGTATTACTGAATGTGCTGCGTTTCTGTAAGCTGCCTTTCGACCAGGCGATTCTTTATAAACGGAAGAAGTTCCTGCATTTATCGCTTAAAGCCAGTGGGCGGAATCGTTATCAGATCATTATTAATAAATAGTAGGAGAAAGGAGTATGGTGGCAATAAACAGGTGGTTGATTGTTCCGGTTATTCTACTAATGGTTTTGTCGCCCGGTTGCAGTACCGGGCGGTATAGAGGATTACAGCGGAGAACAATTGTTGAGACGAACCTTGTCCATAGGGATAGTACATTTTTGCAAAACTTGTTTCAGATCTCACGTAATACGGCAATTGATATAGAACATACCGTTTTTGATACCTGTCACTTGGTTTCTGCTGTGCCTTTGGTGCGCTCTGTTACCCATATCGCTGTTCGTGAACAGGAAGAAAAGGAGGTTGAATCATCAGCCGTTGCAGGTTCGACTAGTAATGTCTGTTCGTTCGGTTCAGATGTTCTTCAGGAAAAGCAGGAAATAAATATATCTTCCGGTAAATGGATAGCCGGAGGAGTATTGGCCTTATTTATACTTTTTATACTGATACAATATAGACAAAATGTAAACCGATATCGACATAAGAAATAACAGGATGTTTTTAATAGCCTGAAAAACAAGATAGTCATTCGGTTGGAGGACTTCTTCGAAAGATTATCCATCTTTGGCCATTATTCGTCTATTTGTTATTCAGAATAAAAACTCTTATTTTGCACGTTAAATACGTATAAAACAATACCATGAGAAAACTTACCTTATTGTTAGCGGCTATCGGTTACGTGGCAGTAGCTTTTAGTCAATCGAATGTTACTTCAAAAGATTGGGGTACTAATGAATGTGCTGGAGTTTGGAAACTATCTGTTGGCAAACCTGAAAAGATCAACTTGTTGAGTGAGCTTAATAATACTCCGAAGAGGGAGGCTCTCCAACAAATGCCGGAAGGCGTTTTACCTATTTCTCCCTCAGATGTGAAGGTCGAACTGAGAGATGGAAAAACCTATATCAGCTTCCCGCTGGAAAAAGGGGAGAAGATATTCGGCCTGGGACTCCATTTTAAAACCGTTGAGCAACGCGGTCGTATCATGCGCCTGCATATGGACCATTATGGTGACAAGGATGACGGCCGTACCCATGCCCCGGTTCCTTTCTTTGTCTCTTCCCGCGGATACGGTGTGTTGATCAATTCAGCCCGTTATATCGATGTATGGGTGGGGACAGCCGTTCGTAAAGACAGCCCGAACGCACCCGAAGAAAAAGACCGTAATATGGATGCGGACTGGCCTTCACAACCCTATTCGGATAATATAGAGATATTGGTTCCCGCTACCGGTGTCGAAATGTTGCTTTTTGCCGGTCCGACCATGTTGGATGTCGTGCGCCGATATAATTTGTATAATGGAGGCGGTACGTTACCTCCGCGCTGGGGGCTGGGCTTCTGGCATCGTACCCCTACACTTTTCTCCGATAAGGATGTGAAGAACGAAGTCGCCGAGTTTGAAAAAAGAGGATTTCCCCTTTCCGTGATCGGCCTTGAACCGGGATGGCATTCAAAGGCTTATCCCTGTACCTACGAATGGGATAAAAGCCGTTTCCCGGATGCTTCCGGATTTGTAAAAGAAATGCTGGATAAAGGAATCGAACTGAACCTGTGGATGAACCCGTATGTATCCAAACACAGTGAAGTGTACGACAAGATCAAACCTTATACCGGATCGCATACCGTATGGCTGGGCGAGGTGCCCGATTATTCTATGCCGGAGGTACAACGCATCATGACCGGTCATTTCAAGAAACATCAGCTCGATATGGGTGTCAGCGGATATAAAATGGACGAGAACGACGGTTATGACTTCTGGCTCTGGCCCGACGTGGCAACTTTCCCTTCCGGAATCCCGGCCGAACAGTTACGTAACCTTTACGGTTCCCTGATGCAATATGCAACGACAAAGATGTACCGCGAACAGAACAAACGTACATACGGACAGGTTCGTGCTGCCAATGCCGGAACCAACTCATATCCCTATGTATTATATAACGACTATTACGATCATAAGGGTTTTATCACGGCATTGATAAACAGCTCTTTTATCGGCGTATTATGGACGCCTGAGGTCCGTTCGTCAAAAACATCCGAAGAATGGCTACGCCGTATGCAGACCGTTTGTTTTTCTCCTATCGCACAGTTGAATGCGTGGGCAGACGGAACCAAACCCTGGACATTCCCGGATGTAGAGAAAGAGATTAAAGAAATATCCCTGCTTCGTATCCGTCTGATTCCTTATTTATATTCGACTTTTGCCGATTACGCTTTCTACGGGACACCTCCCGTACGTGCCATGAACCTGGAAGACGGTTATGCAGTGGAAACAGTAACGGAACAGGGAAAGCTGGATGCAACGGAGAATCCTTATGCAATGGCTATACGTCGTGAAGTAAAAGATCAATTTATGGTGGGTGAAAATATTTTAGTTGCTCCGTTGTTTACCGGACAGAAGGAACGGAAAGTAATTCTTCCGAAAGGTAAATGGTATGATTTTTATACCGGAAAACTGGCAGGAGAGGGTGAAGTGATCACGGTAAAACCTACTGACTCAAACATACCGGTGTATGTAAAGGATGGCGGTATCATCCCGTTGTGGCCGGCTATGGCAAAATTCACCGACCAGAAATATCCGCTTGAAGTACGGCATTACGGGACGAAACCGGGTACTTATTTCCTTTACGATGATGATGGCAGTAGCTATGATTACGAGAAAGGAGCGTTTACCCGTATCGACCTGAACGTTACAGTCGACAAGAAAGGCCGTAAGAAAGGAAAAGCAATTGTTCCGAAAGGCAAACAAATCTGGTCGTTTAGCGAATATAACTTCCGGTTTATGACTGAATAAAGGGGAGTTTTTTTATGAGGCTCCGCCTCATGCCGCAGGCTCTCTTTTGCCGTCGG
>OGZX01001017.1_pt1 | contig 30733 bp, 15 predicted proteins | sample 1576881 | NCBI WGS metagenome assembly OGZX01 (sample SAMEA3541542, study PRJEB24748) | human gut metagenome | biome: human gut; feature: human-associated habitat; material: faeces | place: China | collected 2012 | reverse complement strand
ACGCCGGATTTTGGCTGACGAAATCAGCCAATCTTTTCAACGCCGAGCATTACCTTTTCCCCGTTGATGTTCCACTCTTTTGCGTATCCGCCTGTCTGTCCCGGTAAAATCTCGTCTGCCAGCACTTCGCTTCTGATCTCTTCCCCGTGCCCTGCAAAGATCTCTGCAATCTTCTCATTGCCGTTTACAAAGACGCGGATGTGGTTCATCACCTCGAAGCCTGCTTCCTTCCTCATGGTCTGAATCTTGCTGATGATCTCTCTCACAAAGCCTTCCTCGAGAAGCTCCGGCGTCAGGTTGGTGTCAAGCACCACCATCACCGTATTGTCTCCCTCGGAGACATATCCCTCAACCTGGGCTGCGTCGATCAGCAGATCCTCCTTCGTGAGAACCACCTCTGCTCCGTCAAAGTCAAAGGTCAGTGCGCCCTTTTCATTCAGCGTATCCATGGCAGCATTGCCGTCGATCTCAGAGAGAGCCTTCCTGATATTGCCCAGCTGCTTTCCGTATTTCGGGCCTACTGTCTTAAGCTGCGGCTTGAAGCTGTAGGAGGTGAAGGCGCGCACATCGTCTGTAAACTCCACTGTCTTAACATTCAGCTCATCTTCAATGATCTCCTGATAGAACTCAGGAAGCGCTCTCTCTGCCTTCACAAACATCTTTCCAATCGGCTGACGGTTCTTGATATTTGCCGTATTTCTGGCAGCACGGCCAAAGACTACAATCTTTAAGACCTCATCCATGTAGGCCTCCAGCTCCTTGTCAATATGGCTTTCGTCGGCAGCCGGGAAGTCACACAGATGCACGCTCTCAGGAGCCGTCTTATCAATATTTCTGACCAGATTCTGGTAGATATCCTCGCACATAAACGGAATCATGGGAGCAGCCACCTTCGACACAGTCACGAGAGCTGTGTAAAGCGTCATGTAGGCATTGATTTTGTCCTGCTCCATTCCCTTGGCCCAGAAGCGCTCACGGCTTCTTCTCACGTACCAATTGCTCATATCATCCACAAAGTCCTGAAGGGCTCTCGCAGCCTCCGGGATCCTGTAATTTCCAAGATTGCTGTCCACTTCCTTGATCAGGGTGTTTAGCTTGGACAGCAGCCACTTATCCATAACCGGCAGCTTATCGTACTCCAGTGTATATTTTGTGGCGTCAAAGTTATCTATATTCGCATAGAGCACGAAGAATGCATAGGTATTCCAGAGAGTGCCCATGAACTTTCTCTGTCCCTCCATCACGGCCTTTCCGTGGAAGCGGTTGGGCAGCCACGGCGCGCTGTTGATGTAGAAATACCAGCGGATGGCGTCTGCACCGTAGGTAGCCAGGGCGTCAAACGGATCCACCGCATTTCCCTTGGACTTGCTCATCTTCTGTCCGTTCTCATCCTGGACATGGCCGAGGACAATTACGTTTTTGTACGGAGCCTTGTTGAAGAGAAGCGTGGAGATGGCCAGCAGAGAATAGAACCAGCCTCTCGTCTGATCCACGGCCTCGGAGATAAAGTCGGCCGGGAACTGCTGCTCAAACAGCTCCTTGTTCTCAAAGGGATAATGGTGCTGAGCAAACGGCATGGAGCCAGAGTCAAACCAGCAGTCAATCACCTCCGGAACGCGGTGCATCTCCTTTCCGCACTTCGGGCAGCGGATGGTCACTGCGTCGATAAACGGACGGTGAAGCTCAATATCGTCCGGACAGTTGTCGGACATGCTCTTTAACTCCTCGATGCTTCCCACAGAGTGCTGGCATCCGCACTCACACTCCCAGATATTGAGAGGTGTTCCCCAGTAGCGGTTTCTGGATACGCCCCAGTCCTGTACGTTCTCCAGCCAGTCGCCGAAACGGCCCTTGCCGATGCTCTCAGGGATCCAGTTGATGGTATTGTTGTTGCGGATCAGATCGTCCTTCACCGCCGTCATCTTGATAAACCAGGACTCTCTCGCATAGTAGATGAGAGGAGTATCACAGCGCCAGCAGTGGGGATAGCTGTGCTCAAAGTTCGGCGCGGAGAATAAGAGCCCTCTCTCCTCCAGATCCTTCAACACCAGCGGATCTGCCTTTTTGCAGAAGGTTCCTGCCCAGGGAGTTTCCTTTGTCATCTCACCCTTGGCATCCACCAGCTGCACAAACGGAAGATCATAGTTTCTTCCCACCTTGCTGTCGTCCTCACCGAAGGCAGGGGCAATGTGAACCACTCCGGTACCGTCTGTCAGCGTTACATACGTATCGCAGGTTACAAAGTATGCCTTCTTGTGCTGTTTTTCACAGATGCTGGAAGCGCAGTCAAACAGCGGCTCATATTCCTTGTACTCCAGATCCTTTCCCACGTAGGTCTCCTTCACCTCGTAGCTTCCCTCTCCGAGAACGGTGTCGCAGAGTGCCTGAGCCAGGTAGTAGACGGTTCCGTCTTCCTTCATCTGGACCTTCACATAAGTTTCATCCGGGTTCACGCAGAGTGCCACGTTGGAGGGCAGTGTCCAGGGCGTTGTGGTCCAGGCCAGGATATAGGCATCCTCGCCCTTTACCTTAAATTTGGCGATAGCGGATTTCTCTTTTACATCCTTGTAGCCCTGAGCCACCTCATGGCTGGAAAGAGGTGTTCCGCAGCGCGGACAGTAAGGCACAATCTTGAATCCCTTATAGAGCAGCCCCTTCTCCCAGATCTGCTTTAAAGCCCACCACTCAGACTCGATGAAATCATTGTGATAAGTTACGTAAGGGTGATCCATGTCAGCCCAGAAGCCGACGGTGGCGGAGAAATCCTCCCACATCCCCTTATACTTCCAGACGCTCTCCTTGCAGTGGCCGATGAATGGCTCCAGGCCGTACTGCTCGATCTGCTCCTTGCCGTCAAGGCCCAGCATCTTCTCCACTTCCAGCTCTACCGGAAGTCCATGGGTATCCCATCCTGCCTTCCTGGGAACCATGTAGCCCTTCATGGTGCGGTATCTCGGGATCATATCCTTGATAACACGGGTAAGTACGTGTCCGATATGCGGCTTGCCGTTTGCGGTAGGCGGTCCGTCATAAAATACGTATGGGGTTCCTTTTCTGCGGCTGTCAATACTCTTTTCAAAGATCTTTTCGTCTTTCCAGAATTTCTCAACCTGTTTTTCCCTGTCCACAAAGTTCAGGTCTGTTGATACTTTCTCGTACATGACACATTTCCTCCAATTCTTTTTTTCGCGCGGGGCTTTCTCGTTGCCTCGGCTTCCCTCTGCACTCTCCGCAGACGGTCCCCTGCCGCGCTCTTCGTGTTTTTGTGTGTCGTATGTCAGGTCCGCCCGGCGCCTTTCCGGTGCCGTCGGTTGGTAATAAAGAAATAAAAAAGCCCTGTTCCAATGAGAACAGGGCGAAAATAACGCTTTTAACCACCTATTGCTGCATACTGACATATGAGTTTCCGTTAACGGCAGAAAGTACCGGGTACACTTACTGTCCGGAGAACATTTATTCCCGGGGTTCGGCTTCCAGCTCGGGAGTGATCTTCCTTTCACGAAAAAGCACCGGGCTTCCATCGTCCCCGGCTCGCTTTGGCTTTCTGCTTGTGAACCTACTGTCTCCGTCATGGCTTTTTTCTATGGATCGTCTGAATGCAGCTATCGAATCTGTTCATAGTTACGTCTTTTTTACATTCAGACAAAATAATGATGTGGGGTCAAAAGGTCTTTTGCCCCCTTTGATACCGGATTGTTTCGCACTACGTGCTCCCACAATCCTCAAAACATTCATAATCCGCTCATTTTTCTACGAAAAATGGCTACTTATTCATGTTTTGGGCAGGTCCCAAGATCAAAAATCCTCTTGCAAGCAAGCTTGCATCAGATTTCCGACCTTTTGACCTTGGTATCAAAATAATTATAGTAATAAGGTATTTAAAAGTCAAGGGAATCCCTCGGGAGTTGCGAAATCTTTCCACATTGATGCCGTCTTCCTGTTTTCTTTCTTAACTTTTTAGGCACATTTTACGTTCTTTTGAAGTGTTCGTTACTTTTTTAACACGCAATTTGCCTTTTCGCACAAGAACTGATATAATCAACCACAACACGTTTGACAGCCGCCCGGTTCTTTTGGGGTGAACCGCGCTTAAGCTGTCGTTATCGTCCGGCATTTTTATACGCGCCGGACTGCTTCATTTAATATTCCGCTGACACTTACCGCGGAGAAATTTAAGGAGAAACATTATGAGCGAACGAAACCTGACGCTGCTTACAGATCTCTACGAGCTGACCATGATGCAGGGTTACTTTCATGCAAAGGATGCAAATGAAACCGTCATCTTCGACGCATTCTACCGCACAAATCCGGACGGAAACGGATTTGCGATCGCGGCCGGCTTAGAGCAGGTTGTCGAATACATTGAAAATTTACATTTTGATAAGGAAGATATCGATTATCTCCGCACCACAGGACTTTTTGGGGAAGATTTCCTGGAATATCTGGCAGACTTCAAATTCACGGGTGATATCTACGCGATCCCGGAAGGAACCGTTGTGTTCCCGAGAGAGCCTCTCGTAAAAGTCATCGCTCCGATCATGCAGGCCCAGCTCGTTGAGACCGCGATCTTAAACATCATCAACCATCAGAGCCTGATCGCAACAAAGACTTCCCGGATCGTCCATGCAGCCTGCGGGGACGGAGTTATGGAGTTCGGATTAAGACGTGCACAGGGACCGGATGCCGGGATCTATGGTGCGAGAGCCGCTATGATCGCCGGATGTATCGGAACCTCCAACGTTCTCTGCGGCCAGATGTTCGATGTCCCGGTAAAGGGGACCCATGCCCACAGCTGGATCATGAGCTTCCCGGATGAGCTCACCGCGTTCCGCACTTACGCGAAACTCTATCCGACCGCATGTATCCTGTTAGTTGATACGTATGATACGTTAAATTCCGGTATCCCGCATGCGATCCAGGTATTCAAGGAAATGCGCGAAGCCGGAATCCCGCTTACCTTCTACGGGATCCGTATGGACAGCGGCGACCTCGCCTACCTCTCCAAGGAAGCGAAAAAAATGCTGGATGCAGAAGGCTTCACAGACGCTGTGATCTCCGCATCCAACGATCTCGATGAGACCCTGATCACAAGCTTAAAGAACCAGGGCGCAACCATCAACTCCTGGGGTGTCGGAACAAACCTGATCACTTCCAAAGACTGCCCGTCCTTCGGCGGCGTTTATAAGCTCGCTGCGATCATGGACAAGAAGACCGGCAAATTTATCCCGAAGATCAAGCTTTCCGAGAACGAGGAGAAAATCACAAACCCGGGCAACAAGACGACCTACCGCATTTATGGCAAAGACAGCCACAAGGTCATCGCAGACATTATCTGCCTCGTCGGTGAGACCTTCAACGAGGACGAGCCGCTGTTGCTCTTTGACCCGATCGCGACCTGGAAAAAGACACTTCTCGCTCCTGGAACCTACACGATGCGGGAACTTCCGGTCCAGGTATTTAAGGACGGCGAGTGTATTTACCACTCCCCGAAGGTCATGGACATCCAGAAGTACTGTAAAGAGGAACTGAATACCTTGTGGGATGAGACAAAACGTCTCGTAAACCCGCATGAGGTCCATGTGGATCTCTCTAAGCCTCTTTGGGATATGAAACATGAGCTGCTCGACAAATATCATTTCGAGTAAACTCCAGTTAACACGTTCCTCATGACAGCGGCATGCACCGCCGGATCCATTTAACCATGAAACCATATACCGCCCGGAGTATTTTCAATCTCCGGGCATTCTGCAAAAAGAAGGAAATACTATGAGCGCAACAGATATCGCCACATCCGTCGATGTGGACCTTGACTTAATTTATGAACAGACAAAAGCGATCGCCGAGGAGCTGATCAATACCGCCGCAATGAAACCGGGGCAGATCCTGGTGGTGGGCTGCTCATCCAGTGAGATCGCTGCCCACGCGATCGGCTGCTACTCCAGCAGCGAAGTCGGACAGGCTGTCTTCACCGCCCTTTCCCATGTGACAAAGAAACACGGCCTCTACCTCGCCGCCCAGTGCTGTGAGCACTTAAACCGCGCTCTGATCGTCGAGGAAGAATGTGCCGAGAAATATGGCCTTGAGATGGTGAATGTAAAACCGCAGTTAAAAGCAGGCGGTTCCTTCTCCACCGCCGCATGGAACGGTTTTGAATCTCCGTGCGCCGTGGAATACATTCAGGCACACGCCGGGATCGATATCGGCGATACCCTGATCGGCATGCACCTTCGCCATGTTGCCGTTCCGGTCCGCACGAAGATCCAGTCCATCGGCTCCGCCCATGTCGTATGCGCGAGAACGAGACTCAAATATATCGGAGGAGAGCGGGCTGCTTATCAGAAATAGAAGTTATAAAAATGATGTAACTATTCAGCAGGCCTGCGCATTTACTGCGCTGACCGTAAGATGACATTGACTTGAAGGCAAAAATCCCATGGGAATTCCCCAACAATAAAAAATGGTCTTCATCCGATTCTGGGATGAAGGCCACTTTTTTATCGACTTTTATTTTCAACTGGTCCGTATTTTTAATAGTTCTCTGCGTGAACCTCAAAATAGCTCTGCGGGTGATTGCAGACCGGACATACCTGCGGTGCTTTTGTTCCGATCACGATATGTCCGCAGTTGCGGCACTCCCATACCTTTACTTCGCTCTTCTCGAATACGGAAGCTGTCTCTACATTTTTCAGGAGAGCACGATAACGCTCTTCGTGATGTTTCTCGATCTCGCCGACCATACGGAATTTTGCTGCCAGTGCATGGAAACCTTCCTCATCAGCGGTCTTTGCGAACTCATCATACATATCGGTCCACTCGTAGTTTTCGCCGTCTGCTGCTGCCGCAAGGTTTGCTGCGGTATCGCCAATCCCTTCTAATTCCTTGAACCACATTTTTGCGTGCTCTTTCTCGTTGTCAGCAGTCTTTAAGAATAATGCGGAGATCTGCTCATATCCCTCTTTCTTTGCTACGGATGCAAAGTAGGTATATTTGTTTCTTGCCTGGGATTCTCCGGCGAAAGCGGCCTCAAGGTTTTTCTCTGTTTTTGTTCCTGCGTATTTGCTCATAAAACTGGTCTCCTTTCAGATCTTGATTTTTATTTTCGGCATTCCCGTATTCAGTCTGCCTTTCTTTTCTTCTGTTTATCCGTGCTGTTTTTTCAACGGTCATCCGTTGTTTTCCTCATGTCTGTATTCTATCACATCTCGTTTCAAAAGTCAATAATAGTAATTATTCCTATTTTGTTTTTTTACAGTTCCGCCATTACATCTTCTTGTTTTCATATTCATGAAAACAAGAAGCTTGGTGGTCGCACAGATACGACATTCCGGCCTCCCCCACTGTCTCCGGCATTCAACCTGTCACAGCCTTCTTAGCGATATCCGCCTGGCATGTGCCAAAGTATCTCTCCTTATTTTCAGTCACCTGCAGAACCTGCCGCCGGTAACTCTTTACAGATGCATGGCAACGCAAAAGACTGCGGGATCGCATGCCTTTTGCATGATCCTGCAGTCTTTTCTTCATTCATGATACAATTTTTATAACGTGTTAGTCTGCAAATAACGGTGTGGAGAGATATCTGTCTCCTGTATCCGGAAGCAGCGCCACGATCGTCTTTCCTGCGTTTTCCGGTCTCTTTGCAAGCTCAAGGGCAGCCCAGATCGACGCTCCGGAAGAAATCCCGACAAGGATGCCTTCTTTCTTTCCGACTAACTTTCCTGCTGCAAATGCATCGTCATTCTCGACTGCGATAACCTCATCGTAGATCTTTGTGTCAAGAACATCCGGAACAAATCCGGCTCCGATTCCCTGGATCTTGTGGGAACCTGCAACGCCTTTGCTGAGTATCGGGGAGCTTGCCGGCTCAACTGCAACAACCTTCACGTTCGGGTTCTGTTTCTTTAAGTATCTGCCGGTGCCTGTGATCGTTCCGCCGGTGCCGACACCTGCAACGAAAATATCAACCTTTCCGTCGGTATCTTCCCAGATCTCCGGTCCTGTTGTCTTCTCATGGATATCCGGGTTTGCCGGATTTACGAACTGTCCAGGGATAAAGCTTCCAGGGATCTCTTTTGCGAGTTCTTCTGCTTTCGCGATCGCTCCCTTCATGCCCTTTGCGCCCTCCGTCAGGACAAGCTCTGCGCCGTAAGCTTTCATCAACTGGCGTCTCTCAACGCTCATCGTCTCCGGCATTACGATAATAATCCGGTAGCCGCGCGCTGCCGCAACCGACGCAAGGCCGATTCCTGTATTTCCGGAAGTCGGCTCGATAATTGTGGAACCAGCCTTTAAGATTCCCTTCGCCTCAGCGTCATCGATCATCGCCTTCGCGATCCTGTCCTTTACCGATCCGGCCGGATTGAAATATTCCAGCTTCGCAAGGATCTTCGCGTTAAGTCCCTCGGATTTTTCAATCTGTGTAAGCTCTAAGAGCGGAGTCTTTCCGATCAGCTGATCCGCAGATGTGTAGATATTTGCCATAAGTTATTACCTATCTTTCATATATGTTAATAGGATTATATTGTAAATATACGGATTTGTCAATACTAAAAAGACTCCGCGCGCCATAAGTTTTATGACTCACGAAGTCTTTCAATACTTAATGCACTGCCGGCATACCGTTCCATCGTCCATCAGAGGTCACTGTATAGCCATCCGGAGTCACTGTATTCTTCAAAAGTTTTCCCATATCCGGACCAAACTCTGTCTTAAAGTAATACCAGTTTTCTCCGATTTTCTGCCAGCCAGTTATCATCATGCCCTCTAAGGAATTTTGTTCTGTATTCAGATAAAATGTATTTCCTGACGCATCTGTCATCCAGCCTGTTGCCATTCTTCCATTTCCATCAAACCAGAACCATCCATACGGCATTGTCTGACCATTTGCAGATGCCGCAGGCAGATATACAAGTCTCCAGCCTCCGACACACTGATTGCCGAACTGATCCAATAAGTTCCAGTATGACGTTCCACTTTCTTTTCGCCACGTTCCTTCCATCACACCTGCCGGAAGAATATATCCGCGCATCGTCTGCACGGCTCCGGTATATCCAGCTGGAACTGCCGATTTTGCACTTTGTCTGGAATAGCTGCTTCCTCTGCTTCCAGAATGTCCGCCTCCAGTATTGCCTCCATTTCCGGAATTCGGCTTATCTGTGCTCGGATCATCTGTTCCTGGCTTATCTGTTCCCGGGTCGTCTGTTCCTGGCTTATTCGTTCCCGGCTTATCTGTTCCCGGCTTATCTGTTCCCGGCTTATCTGTTCCCGGATCCAATGTCAGCCTTGTTCCATCGCTTCTCAAAACATCATATGTCTTTGTCGGCTGAATGCTTTCAACATCTGTCCTGAGTGTTACTTTTCCTCCCTCATTATCTGCAAAAGCACTCTCTTCTACTCCTGACACAAGTTCTGGAAGAGTAATTTCACTCAGACGATTTCCAGCAAAGCTGTATTCCGGAAGTTCAAATGTCTCTTCCGCTCCTGCTACTCTCGCCGCAAATTCCAGAGTTTCCAGCTGATTGTTCATAAATGCTTCTTTTCCGATCTCTTCTGTCTTGCCTGCCAGAATAAGATTCTTCAACTGGTTGTTCTTGAATGCGCGGTCACCGATATGTCCAGTGTATTTTCCAAGTTCCAGAGTTTTGATCTGATTATTTTCAAACGCACCAGTTCTCACCGCATGCATTAATTCAGGGAACTTCACAGAAGAAAGTTCGTTATCTTTAAATGCATACTCCTCAATGATCCTTAAACCTGCCTTGTTGATATCATTTAAATTCCAACCAAATTCCTGAAGTCCTGTTCCCATAAATGCACCGGCACCAACAGTCTCAACCTGATCCGGCAGAGTTACTTTATTAATTTTTTTACCGAAAAAGGCAAAATCGCCAATCTTTGTGATTGCTCCGCTGTTTCCAATTGAGTTCGGGATCTCTACATTCTCATCCGCGCCGACATACCGAAGAAGAACATGATCTTTTACAACGAAGCGACCATTTCCGGCCTTCTCTGCGGCTGTACTTCCTGCTTCCTGTCCATTGACTGTGAAGGAGAGTGTATCGCCCTCTTTTATTGCCGGAAGTTCCAGATAAAAGTATCCTGCTTCATCTGCCACTGTTTTTCCGGTGTAGCCTCCTACTGTTACCTGCACCTCAGCACCCGGAAGTACAAATCCAACAGTTTCCTTATCTCCTTCCAGAACCGGCATTCTGATCTGTGCTTCAAGAAGATAATAGTAAAAGTCAAGCGTATTTTTCTCTTTCAGAGTTAACGTCTGCGATTTGTCTTTACTTACATATACTTTTCCGTTATCTCTGAACGAAGGTGCATTTACTGTGACCGTCTGCCCGATCCTGTAGAAATCAGATGCCGGATAATTTCTTGTCATTCCATACGGATTTTCTGCTCCATACTTTAATCCGATTTTAATGACATCCTCCTTATCCTTAGCATTGATCATATTCAGTTCCACGACTGCCGGATTGATCAGATACTGTCCATCTTTTGATTCAAGCACGGAGTTTTCTCCTGTATACACCTTTGCATATTCAAACTGTACACTGGAGGTATTTCCGAATGCTCCATCTTCAATCTCTTCCAGAACATCCGCCTGTACTTCCACTGACTTATTTCCTGCAAACGCTCCTGTCCTGATTGTTAGAACTCCGGGCATTTCTACTTTAAGCGGGCTTCCTGCACTTTCAAATACGAATTTCTCTACAATATGAATGTTCTCCGGCAGACGTACTGTCAAAGAATCGTCATCCATACCTGTCTTCCACTGATATTTAAATGCCCCCTCTTCCAGAACATTCAGGCTATCCGGAAGATAGATTTTCTGAAGATTATTGTTTTTAAAGGCATCCTTACCGATTTCTTCGATTCCCTCAGAAATTCGAACAGTACGGAGCCGCTTATCAGCATCCTTTCCGTCTCCTTTAAATGCCTCATTTCCGATTCTCTTCACCGGAACACCCTTGATCTTGGCTGGTACAACAACGGAAGTTTTCTCCCCCTTGTACTCTGTGATCGTCTGGGTTTCCGGATCAAATACAAACTCTTCTTCATCCGTCGGTTTAACATTTCCTGTATCCCCACCAGAGTTTCCTCCATCTACACTGGATTCTGGATTCTTCTCCGCATTTTTCGGATAATACCAGGATGCTTTCATCGCATAAGCTCCCGGAACAGAAAGTGCCGTTGTCTTTGTGAACGCCCCATCATAGACAAACGATCTTTCTTTCGCCTTATCTGAAGCTTTCACATCGTAAAATACACCCATGCAGGAAGCCAGTTCCTTTTCATACTGAACTGCAATATAAACCGGTTCATCCCTCTGGATCCAATATTCTGTCAGATCAATCTTATTCCATTCATTCGGAATAAGATTTTCATATTCTCTGAACGGTGCAAGTTCTCTTAAACGTCCCTGCTTATCATATCCAAGAACCCCAATCTCCACATGAGCCCCACCATAATAATTATTATTAACGAGGAAAATATCAGCACTCTTTAGAATTCCTCCTTTATGCGGTGACTGGAACCATACAGCTGCGCCTTTCATTCCACTTGTAAAGTGTACAGTTTGATAGCTTCCCTCGGTTTCTTCCACTACAAAACCGTAATCCGCTTCTTCTTCGGCAAAGTCTCCGATTTCTTTTAAGCGTACTGGATCCACCTGATTTTCACCTTCAGTCAAGGTTACCTTCACTTCCTGCGGAATATAGCCTGTTTTAAACACACGAAGTGTACAGTTTCCGGCATATACACCATTTCCGGTATAGGATCCATTTTTATCCGTCTCAAAGAGCGGAATACTGTCATTTTCCAGGACGCGGACTTTTGCGTTTTCCAACGGATTTCCTGCTTCATCCTCAACAATACCATTAATGACTGCCTTTGGTGCTTCTTTGAGAACAAAGTCAATATTTGGATGCGAATCCTGATTCAGATCTACAGAGATCCTCTGAGTTTCAAACCCATATGCCGAAACTTCCAGTGTATATGGTTTCTCCACATTTACCGCATGATTCAGATGATAAGTTCCATCGATCTCACTGGCATATGTGTACTTTCCTGTCTCCAGTACTGTCACTTTTGCCTTCAGCGGAATTTTTGTCACTTCTCCCTGCACAGAGATATTTTCCTGTCCACCGAAAACAGCAGTTTTTTTTCTGATTGCATTTGATCTGGTTGCCGTATTATATTTTCTTACAGCATTTCCACCTGTTGCAATCAACTTTGACGCTTTGCTTCCTGAAAATTCTGAACGCGCTTTGCTCACAAAAATGTTGTCAATAAACCAGCCAAGATCGTAAGAAGAAACAAGATCTGTGCCTGTTGACACGCGGAATCTTACCTGTACAGTTTTGCCTGCATACTTTGACAGATTCTTTGAAAGTGTCTGCCATTCATGCTGCTGCTCTCTTTTCTGCACCTCTTCTCTTGTAAACAAAGTAAACCACTCATCCGTATCAGCTTCCCTGATCTCTACCGTCATGCGGTTGGAACCCACAATACTTTCCGTAGTAAGAGAATCAAAATAGAAATAATCCCCTTCAGAAACCTCAAATTCCGGCATAAGCAGGCAGGAATCCTGCTTTTTGGAAAGGAGTCCATTCGCTGTGGTTCCCCACATTCCGGAGCCGTTCTTTTCCAGGTTTTCCCATACCTGTTTTAGAATGAAATCCATGTATTCATCGTCCGGTCTTTCCGGATGGCTCCATTCCCAGTCATCTGCTTCCCCAGAAAGGATCTCGGAGGTAAATCCCCCGTCATTCTCATCAAACTCATATGATACAGATGTTTCATATGATGATACCTTCACTTTTATCTCATCTGACCATGGCCCTTCCTGCCCACCAAGGTCGACAGCCTGGACACGATACCAATATGTTTCTCCTGCCTCTGCGGTATCATCATACCAGAGGATCCGGTAGTGAGTTTTATCTACTCCGTTATTGATGAATTCTTCTTTTGCATCTTTGTCCAGCACTGCGACTTCTTCAAATTCGCTGTCTGCGCTTCTTCGCTCGATCCGGTAATTCTCTACATCCGGTTCTTCTACTTTTACAAAGCTTATGCAAAGTCCCTTCTGATCTACCACAGCTTTCAGTCCGGTAACTTTCTCCGGAATCTCACTTCCAGCGGTGTCAAGTTCCAGATTATCCAGATACCAGCCCACACCACTGTCCGCATCATGTCCAAAGAAATAAAATCTCAACAATAACGGTTTGGAATTTCCAGCATATTTAGAAAGGGAATATGTATTGTGCTCCCATTTCCGTTCCGTAATATCCGGTCGTTTTGTCAGATTATAGACAACTTCCCAGTCATCCTCATCTCCTGTATAAGATGCCTGGATCTCAGAAAGGCTGATTCCCGTAAATCCCACATACATATCTGCTGAGAGGAATACCGAATCCCCCTCGTTCATATCAGAAAGGTCAACCGGCGGAAGATATAAATAGCTGTCCACACGCTTTTCAAACGTACTCTGTCCGCCGTCAATTCCAATATATGTATTTCCATCATCCGGCATTTCCGGTTCAGCTGCTGACTCGCGATGGGATAACTTCCAGTTTCCTTCGATCAGAAATCCCTGCATATCTTCCTCAAAGTCCTGTTTCCACGGAACTTTAATACCCGGAAGAATCTGCATCGTCTTTTCGATTTTTGTGATATTATCCGCATAATCCGTAATCTCAGCTCTGAGATTCAATTCTCCTTCTTCCAGGATATCTGCGTCCAGAACTGCTCCATAGATTCCATCATTCTGTTCTCCGTCTGTCAGTTTCAGGGGAATTTCTATCTCATCACCGTCTTGTCCAATCTGATAATACAGGGCTGCCTTCTTAATAGAAACATCCTCTTTTACCTTTACAGACACTTCGACATCTCTTCCCAGATATCCAGAATCATCGCCAATGAACTCTGCACTGCTGGCTCCTGTATCCGTACCCAGCTTCTTTACTGTTCCAGAAATAGAACCGATCGTCTTTCCCTTCAAACGTGCAACTGCATCATATGCATTGATCAGACCATATCCATACCCCATATTGGGTGTTTCCTGATATTTCCGATCTGTCAGCGGCTCTGCAGTCTCCGTGATCACATTTTTGATTTCCCGGACAGAAAGTCCCGGAGCAGCCTGTTTCAGAAGTGCAACTACACCAGTCACATGCGGTGTTGCCATACTTGTACCATTCCAGCTTACATAATTTCCTGTTGCATCCACACTTCTGACCTGTACGCCAGGTGCTACAATCTCCGGTTTAATAATTTTTCCTGTCTCATCAAACGCCGACGGTCCCACCAGGGAAAACTTTCCAAGATTCTTATTTCTGTCCACAGCACCTACAGAAAGTACCTCCAGAAGATTTCCCGGGTTTGCGATCGATCCGGGTGTCGGATCTCCAGAAGACTGGTTTCCGGCAGCAAATACCGGAACGATTCCTTCTTCGATCCATGCTTCTGTGATCTCAGAAAACCAGTCATCGTCATCATTGTCTCCCCCCCAGGAGTTATTGATAACGTCCGGCTTTTGCTCCAGCATCCACTCTGCTGCTTCCAGAAGATTCGCGACTTCTCCGCCTTCATCATTCAGAGCCCTCGCACTGATATATTTGGCCCCGGGCGCTACACCGATCTGGTTCAGGTCGTCGCCTTCACGTCCGCAGATCGTTCCGGCTACATGCGTTCCATGATCGTTGACAGAAGATGCCTCCGGTTCCGGGAGATCGTCTATAAAATCCTTATAGTAGCGGTTATCGATCTTTCCCGTCGATTCATCATAACCTTTAAACGCCTTTTGAATTGCCGGAAGATTGTAATTAACACCGGTATCGATGATTCCTACGGTAACGCCTTCTCCATTGATATGGAAATCGTCCCACACTTTATCCGCGTGGACCATGGATACTCCCCATTCAATGTTCTTTTCATCCGGTTCAAAAATTGAATTCCGAACTGAATATGATGCCGTTTCAGGTTCCTCGTCATCTTCGACCGGCTCGACCAATTCAATTTTATTGTTCGGTGTAATCTTTTCCACATTCGGAAGTTCTGCGAGCTGCTTTATCAATTCCTTCGATGTGATGACCGCATGAACCGCATTTACAATATAATAGGATTGATACTCCGTCACAGACTGATCCTTTGTTTTCTGTTCCAGTAGTTCCAGTAGCTCCCTCTGTGCTTTGTTTGCCTTTTCCTTTCTGGAAAGCCCCGTACCATCATCGGAATATGTACACTTGATCAGTATATCGTACGGTGCACTGCCCTTCAGCAGGCTTTCAATTTCTGACAATACATACTCTGTTTTCTCGGAATCAGCTGCAGCTTTTTCCCCGTATGCACCGTAAGCACTTCCGGAGAATCCCGGAAGTACTGTAGATGCAAGCATAGAAAGTACAAGTGCTTTGCACGTCAGCCCTTTTATCTTTTTTATCATAATAGCCCTCTTTTTTGTTATTGTTCCCCTACTTACGGCATCAGTACAACATGTAGTTCTGTCTCTGTATACCCTGGAAGTTTCAGATAGATCGTTGTCACATACCGGTCATAATCTGTTCCCGGCTTGATCTGCCATTTTAACGTTCCCTCTGACTGATCTGTCGGGAGAAGGACTCTAAAACCATCTGCTGTTTTCTGTACACTCCAATATCCATACTTAGAAGAATCTGTCTCCTTGTCGATCGGTGACGGCACTGTAAAACGCTCTTCCCCTTCGCTCTGCATATTGATCTGAAGTTCTTTTTTAATCTTGTCAAGGGTCAGCTCACTGTCATTGATATTGATCTTTATGCTGCTGTACTCACCGTACGGATAAATCGGATAACCATACTTCGTGCCGTCTTCTGTTTCCGAAATTTCAGCATTTAATGTTTTTGCTTCTGTTTCGTGCTTGTAGGATAAAGTAAGCGTAAATGTCTTTGCTCCAGGAACCTTTCCTGTCAGGGCAACAGAACCATTTTCATCCAGCCGGTTTTTGACAGCAGCATACGGAATATTGATATATGTGCACATTTCACCATCCACACGCTCTTCTGTTACTTCAATTCCTGTAAGTTCCTGATCACCTGCATACAGCTTCAGAGCATCATAATCTGCTTTTTCAAGACCGATCACTTTTGCTTTTACTGTTGCACCAGTCTCGATATCTTCATATTCAGTCGGATAAGCATATACGGATTTGCTCGCTTTATAACTTACTGTAATATTCTTTGAATGATCGCCTGCATTTACTTTCAGATATACCCACTCAGCTGAAGATAAGCTTCCGCTGTCTCTCTTTAAGATCTGCTGTGTAAACAGAGTAATCGTTCCATTCTCCTTATCATAACGGTACTCCACTCCATCTGTATATTCTTTATCAGAATAATCGCCGAGATATGTCACTGTCACTTTTTCCGGGAAATTCATATTTTTTAAAGTAATGACCGGATTTTCGTCATAGTAGTAATCCTGCTGATCCAGTGCCATGTCCGGAGTTTTCTTTTCCTCTACAATGACCTCAGCTTTTACTTCCGGCTTATCTCCTGTAACATTCTCCGGAAGTTCGTACTGTGCCTCAGCGTAATATGTACCTGCTGCCCATGTATTCACTTTCAAGGTATTCCAATCCTCAACATTCACACCAATGCGTTCCTCGTTGCTCAGCAGCAATGTGATCGTATTTGGAAGCGCCTCTAAAATACCATTTTTGCTTTCTCCATATTTTACAGTTACAGCGTCGATTACTTCGTAACCAACTGCCGTGATGATCTCCGGCACCTCCGGCTTTTCTGCTACGATAATCGTGAGGGAAACTTCCGGTTTATCTCCCCTTACATCTTCCGGCAGGTCATATCTTCCATATATTTTTACTTCTCCCGGACGATATGTGTTCAGGTATGACGGCCATGTTACATCCACGTCTCTCGTTTCCCCGTTACTTAATTTCAGCGTGATCTGCTTCTGAAGGCGTTCTAAGACCTGGTTCCAATCTTCACCATATTCCGCATTGACTTCCTTCAGATTTTCGTATCCCACTACTGTTATTTCTTCTGGGGTACCCGGCTGATCTGGGGTGTCTGGTTTGTCTGGAGTATCCGGTTTATCCGGGGTGTCTGGTTTGTCTGGGGTATCCGGTTTATCCGGGGTGTCTGGCTTGTCTGGGGTATCCGGTTTATCCGGAGTATCTGGCTGCTCTGGAGTGTCTGGTTTGTCTGGGGTATCCGGCTTACTTGGAGTATCTGGCTGATCCGGGGTATCCGGTTTATTGGGAATCTCCGGCTTGTCCGGGGTCGCATTGCTTCCCGTTTGTACTGGCCTAGTATCTCTGTCATCACTGTCATCGTCATCGCTGTCAGACCATCCGCTGTTGGAACGTCCAGAACTGCCGCTATATCTCGTTTTCACGGTGCTTGCCTTTACTGACTCCTCTTTTGTCTTAAATCCTTTATTTACAGAAACATGAATCTCTCCATTCTTATCGATCCACTGGCCATCCGCATTGACCAGGTATCCATCCGGTGTCTTTCCGCCCGTATAAAGACTGCCCTGACCGTTGGTGCCTGGTTCAAAATAGTAGCACCGTCCATCGATCCACTGCCAGCCTGTTACCATACGCCCCTTAAATCCATCACTTATATTATTCAGGAAGTACCAATGTCCATCCGCCGTATGGAGCCATCCTGTTACCATCTCTCCAGTTGACGGATCAATATAATACCAGTCATTTCCGTTTTTGACCCATCCGGTCAGCAAGATCCCGGATGCATCATAATATTTCCACTTCTCATTCTCCTGTCGCCATCCGCCGACACCTGCTCCAGCGCCCATTGCACTAAAGCTCGTTGTAAACAGGCTGGCTGCTGCTGCCACTGCACAAACAGATACTCGATTGATTTTCTTTTTCATATTGCCTCCTGATCGTTTTAGTTAGTCATGGCTAAGTTAGTTATGGCTAATCAAATTCTACACATATCTATGAAGTATGTCAATCTTTAAACTATTTATGGCACTTTTTCTCATTTTCTCTGCATATTGCACAACGGCGTTATATTTATTCCCTTTATTTCCCTTAAACCTTGTATTATAATAGGAATAATGTTAAACTTACATTACGATCAAAAATATTCAGCAGCACGCAGCAGCATGGGAGGATACAGATTATGATGGTTTCAACAAAAGGCCGCTACGCTCTCCGCGTCCTGATCGATCTTGCGGAGCACCAGACCGACGGCTATATTCCATTAAAAGATACGGCGGCAAGACAGGAAATTTCTGAAAAATATCTCGAGGGGATCATTAAAGTCCTCGTAAAAGCGAAACTCTTAGAAGGTGTCCGCGGAAAAGGCGGTGGCTACCGTCTCACAAAAGCACCGGAGCAGTATACCGTCGGAAGTATCTTACGCCTCACGGAAAACTCCATGGCACCGGTCGCATGCCTGGAAGCCGGAAGCGCCGACTGCCCGCGGATGGGAAGCTGCAAGACACTCCCGCTCTGGCAGGGACTTGATAAAGTCATCAATGAATATCTGGATGGCATCACGATCGCCGACCTCATACAGAACGGACAGCCAGGCGATGACTACGTGATCTGAGTACGCAGCGAAATTTTATAGATTTCACCTTCTTACGAACGAATGGGAACAAGTAAAAACACACTTCGCGAGTTTCCCCTTGTTATCGCGACAGCCGCCAAGGTCTCGTGCGAGTGCGCATTATTGGCACGTCAGTGCCTTTTTATGTAACAGGGAATTCCTCGGAATTTCCTGCTACATAAAAAAGACGGTACATCAGCTGGTCTGTTCCAGCAAGTGTACCGTCTTTTTTCTGTGTATCTATAAACTTCTTATAATTTTTCAACCACAACCTTGCAGCGCTTTTTGCAGAACGCGATTCCATACGCCAGAATATCGCTCCGTCCATCTTCCCGGAGTTCTGCATCATACCGACGTTCCCTGATCTGTTCAAGTGCTCTTTCGCAGGCATTGTCAAGCTCATTCATGGAACGGGCATATTTCAATTCGATTATGATTCCTGCATCCGGATTTTTCGGCTTGAGGAGAATATCTGCAAACCCATCTCCGGATTCTTTGTTCGATTTCACTGCCCATCCGGAATAATTTTTCAGAATGCCGATCAATATTCCGTGATAGAAAATTTCCTTTTCTTCGTTCCGCGCCTTTGTATCAAGAATGCTGATGGTTTCTCCAAGGAACATTGTCAGCTCCTGCTTTTCACGGGTAGGAATTTTCTGAACTGAAAATTCCGTATGATACCGTTGTGGTCGCCGATTTTGCCGATGAGATAAAAGCAGGGATCCATCAACCACAAAAAGTTGATGGATCCCCTTGAAACAGGATCACACGTTATCGTTCTGTACGTTTCCGGTCACCATTGCACCGGTTTTTGGATCCAGATAATAGAGATGTCCATCCTGCGGATCTGTAAACCAGCCGGTCTTCATCGCTCCCTGCGTACCGTCGGATGCCGGATTCAGATAATACCAGTTTCCATCCACATCCTTAAACCAGCCGGTCTTCATCGCTCCCTGGGTACCATCGGCTACCGGATTCAGATAATACCATGTTCCATCCACATCCTTAAACCAGCCGATCCTCATCGCACCCTGCGTGCCGTCGGCTACCGGATTCAGATAATACCAGTTTCCATTCGCATCTTTCAGCCAGCCGGTATCCATGTACCCGTCCGCACCAAAGTGATACCAGAACATGGTTTCCTTGTACGGAAGCTGTTTCCATGCATTGGATACACATCGTCCATCACTGCCATAGTATCTCCATCTGACTACGCCATTGACATTCTTTGTTTCCCATACATTTTTGGTCACATTCCAGTCGGCATCTCCGTCGCTGTCAGAGCCGGAGATGCTGTCTCCCTTCTGGCTGCCGGAGTCTCTGCTTTCCAGTACTGCCTGCGCCGTCACACGGTGTCCTTCTGCCTGATCCAGCGCATCCAGGAGTGCTTCGTTCACAGTTGTATACAAAGTACCATTGATCTTCCAGCCCTTGAACACAGCTCCATCCTTGATGACCGTCGGAAGTGTTTCATCCATCTGCTCCAGGGTATAGCTCCGCTCTCCGACTCCATTATCAAATGCAACCGTCCCCTTTCGGCTGTCTGAGAGCAGCTCAAAGGTACTAAAGCCATCCTTGTTGACAAATTCAGCCATGACACTTCCCTGCGTTTTCTTTACTGTTACCGGATAATAAGCAATTTTTCCGCTATGTAACAGATGCCGGATAAAGAGATCTTCGGTCGGATAATCTGCCGGGAGCGGCAGGGTGATCGTAACCGGGGTTCCAACCTTCTGTGGGATTGCTGTGCCGATCAGAACGGTATTTCTACCAGTCCCTTCCTCCTGCATGGTCTCATTCTTTCCGGCTGTTGTGGCTTTTACATTGTATAATGCAGTGATTTCAAAAGTGATCACATTCACTCCCTGTTTTTCGGTCACACCCTTTACTTCCACCGACATATACGGCTCAACCACCAGTCTTACCTTCTTTTCGGTGGTAACAATTCCTTCCTTCTTAAGTTTTTCCTTCGCTTCCGCTCCGGAAATCGTCTGATCTTCTCCTGTTTTTACGATCACATCCCCGTTTTCCGTTTCCCGGATCAGATCTGCTGCCACAGTATCCAGTCCGGTAATCTCCGGGGTCTTCTCTTCCAAGAGGTTAGCAATCTCTTTTACCTCCTCCGGTGCATCTGCCGGAACCGGTGCAATCTTCGGCTCTGCCACGGAGATCTCCGGTGCCTGTGCTTTTCCAACAGTAATTTCCCTGGTCACCGTCGTTCCATTGTAGTCACTATCCCCGGCAACCTCAGCCGTCACAAGGACCGTTCCGGCTCCGATGATCTTCGCCTCTGTTTTTCCGTTCACTTCGGATAACTCCAGAACTCCATTTCCGTCAGGAACGGAGAATTTCACAGCTCCGGTTCCCTTCTGTCCGGTAAGTTCCAGTTCGAATGGATCATCACCGTAGAGCTTCCCGTCTACTTCTTTGATCTGAATCTGATCCTCATCTGCTTTTTCGACCTCGAAGCTACAGCTTACCTGTGCAGGATCATTGTAATTTTCCTTCTCTGGGCCATCGGCCGGAAGCACATATTCTGCCGAAATTTCATGCGTACCAGCAGAAGGACCTGAATATTCCATGAATGCGGTTCCATTGGTCAATGTGATCGGCGTCTGATTGAGCGACTGTCCATTTTCATAAAATATTACCGTTCCGGTCAGAACATCCTGATAAGCTCCCTTCGCTTCCAGAGTCAGAACATAAGTATCTTCCACATTTCCAAGAGCAGCCCGGAGTCTCTGCATCAGATCTGTTTTCTTTCCGGCTTTCAAATTCAGGGAAATTCTTCCCTTCTGAACGGTGATCGGTTTGGAATTATTACCTGCCGTGTAATTGGTGCCACTTGCCACACTTATCGTTACCGTTGCCGTACCTGCGCCATGGATCGTTGCCCGGCCATCTGCATCGACCGTCAGTACATTCTCAGAGTCGCTTGTCTTGGTCACCGCTCCGTCTCCAACGGTGGTAACTCCAGTCAATGAAAAATCAGGATCTCCATATGTTTTCGTTCCCGGCCACTCTGTATCATTGATCGTGATCGAAGATGCTGCTTTTTTGATCGTTGCGGTTGCACTGGAAGGAATGTTGACCTGGTAGTTATCCGGATCGGCTGTTGCTCCGCCACCGCTCGCTGCTGCTCCTGTTATCACAGCCTCCGAAGCATCGATCACAACCTCTTTATCGGTTCCGGCATTTGCATTCTTAAAAGCGGCTGTTAAGCCTGTGATCTGCAGTTTTTCATTTCCGGCACCTGTCTTCACACCAGTGTCTATCATGAGTGGTTGCTGTACAGTTGCTGTTGTCGTGCCATCATAGGTCTTATCTTCTACCGCAACTGATGATAATTGCAGTGGGTACTTAGAAATTTCCGGTAACACGGAAGCTGTTAATGTCCCATCGTATGAAGCACTTGAATCTGTCGGTGTAAATTTCACGGTATAAGCCTTGTTATCTTTTACCTTCGGATAAATACCAGATGCTGAACTACTATTTTCCGGTTCCCAGCTCCAGGTTCCTGCTACCAATTGATTTGCACCATTATACACACCATAACCAGAAGCCAGGGAAACCGGAATATTAGCAAGTGAAACCCCATAAGTCCCCTTCGCATTCCACTTTTGTGTTCCGTTTCCTACAATTCTCAGTGTATCCCTGGTAGAGACATAAAGTGGTTCCGTTCTCTCAGAAGCAAATGCATTCTCTTTCGCCTTTATTCTGCTGGTTACCTGATATCCATGTGCCGGATATAATCCCTGAATTCTCGTACCGTCAATCCATGTAAATGCTCCGTCTGAATCTACATCACGGTATCCATACTCAATGTCATTTCCCGGATTCGTTCTGTTTATGGTAATCGTCGTACCGGCCGCGGTCACCTCTGCCGCAGTTATTGCAGCCGGTGCTTCCGCTCTTGCAGGAATCGTGATACTTTCGGATTTTCCGGCAAATTTCTTATCTGTGTTGCTTGCAGCATACCGATAATAAACCGTACTCCCATGATCGGAAGAAATGATGTCTGTAATCGAAATTCCTGATCCATTGCTCTTTTTTGCAGATGTCCAGTTTGGAGAGGTATTGGTTCCGTTTACAATCACATACTGTAAAGATGAGGAAATTGTGATTTCTTCCTTCCGATAATCAATATTCGGCTTGTTCGATTCTTCCGGAATCACCTGTGTTTGCAAATCCGCCACAAAAACCGCTTCACTGGCTGACATGGACGAGGATGCTTTCTTGCGAATATAGACTGGTACAGACCCACCATTTTCACGAATGTTATTCAGCAGCCCTGTCAGACGAACCTTACCACCCTGTCTTATAGTTGTCCATGACTGTGCATCCTTAGAAGCGGCATACTCCAAATCGCAGGAAGCTTTATTCTCTAAAGTCTCCTGTTCGTAATTGATAGAAACATCAGCAGCATTAGGTGCCTCCTGCCGCATTTTTTCTGTCTGGAAATTTACATAGGTTACATCAAGAGATAATTTATCATCCTTTTTAATCATCAGTCTGACATGATATTCTTTGTCCGGAGCTAAATCCTCAATAGTACACTCATAGTTTCCGGAAGAACTTTCCCTAAGTGGCGTTCCTTTCGAGAACATTTCATCTAATGTCCCTGTCTGCTCATCCTCGCCGGAGGTTAAGAAAAACCTAACCTCTGCTCCGGGAGTTCCTGTTGCCTTAAGTGTAGCAGTCGCTTTTTTGTCAGAAATCGTCTTAATATCCGTGACAGCTGCGGAAGTGATACTTGCCGACTTATTATTAGAATATGTCTGAGTAGCTTGATCATAATATACCGTCTTACTGTACTTGCGGAAATGCGGGTAATCCTCCGTTCCGATCACCTGTCCCCACGTACCATCTGATTTTTCACCGTTTAATTTATAGGCAATTTCGCCGGATTTCAGTTTTTCTTCGCTTATAGTAGTAATTCCACCCCAAGAACTAAAATCACCCCTTGTTGTCTCATAACAGTTCGTAAAACTAGCCCTATTAGTCATCGAGGACGTAGTTCCTTCCAGTTTTCCTGATACAGCCAAGCAATTAGTCACCATTCCGTTTGAAGAATTATTTAAAAAATTTGTTCCTACTACAAAACAATTCTGAATATTGGTACCAACAGCGGTATGACACAACCCGAAAGTCCAACCATCTTCCAACACCAGCCCTATATTTTGTACTTTCCCATCTTGAATCCTTGCCACCAGTCCCCGCTTACGACTTGTACCGTCAGCAGCAGGTCGCAGTCCGGAAATTACATGGTAATTTCCCTCAATATTCCCCTTGAAAAGCTTATCAGTTATGTTTCCAATGCTTGTCCAGTTATGTCCGTCCGGAATCTCAATGTCCTTCATCAGCTTCAGATTGCTGTTATCAGGGATTTTACTTTCATTAAACTGCTTTGCAAACCAGAAAAGCTGACCGGCATTATAAATCTCATAATATTCCCCCGACTTTATTGCCTCCTGATATGCACCACATGCTTCACAAAATCCATCTGCATTATAGTACTCATGACTACAAACGGTATCATCATGAAACATCACAATTTCATTTGGTGGTATTGTCGAAATCGTCTTATCTGATACTGTGATCGGTTTGCCGCCATTTAAGCCCGGTACCGTCACCAAAATCTCTGTGTTTCCCCCATTTTCCGGCAGATATACCGTCAGATGTCCCGTGTTCGCTTCATCATACGAAATCTGCATGGAAGGAATGACCATGGCTGCACTTTGACCCTCTTGATTGATCAACGGTACACCATCCTGCTTGATCGTGATATCGCTTGCCTGTAATACCTGATCGCTCGTGATCGCCGTGGAAACAAATTTTAATCTTGTCTCGTAAAGAGGAGTTGCGGCCTTCAAAGTGATCGTTGCATTCTCATCATCAACGTCAGCTGCCATCTGATAAACATAGTTTTCTCCAACCGTCACCTTTACCGTTACCTGTGTCCCTGACGTTAATGGCTTCAGGTAATTAGATGCCGTAAGTGTACCTTGATAATCGCTCACCTTCATCATTCCTGCGTCCCAGGTAATCTCTCCCACGCTGATTGTCACCGGATAAGAGCTTTCGGTTAATCGTCCATCCGCAATCGTGCCCTTAATGGTATACTTTTTCAGTTCGAAATTTTCACTTTTCGGGAAATAATCGCCGCCATTTAAGTTTACTGTGGCTTCATTACTGATAGAAATAGAGCCATCCAAAGTACCACCCGGCAACGATTGACCTGGCTTTACTGCGATACCAATGGCATACACTTCATTCTGATATGCAATGGCTAAAACCGTTCCACCTTTGATCGCAATATCACCATACTTGTATCCGCCTTCTACCGCTTTTGCTCCACCACCGCCACAGCCGATTGCGGCTCCGGGGTGTCTTCCCGCGTTCGTAGCATATCCTCCATAGGCTGTCACATTGCCACCATTGATCTCAATCTTATCCACGCAGCCGTTCGCTCCACCGCCAATTCCTGCTCCACCGTATACATTTTTAATATCCTTGTAGTAGCTTCCATGTCCGCCCTTGGCATATACAGTTCCGTTGTTGATGATAATGGTACCGCTGTCGCCCTCTGCACTGCCGCCAATACCAGCCGCCATCCCGCCGCCATAAGCTTTGATATCGCCTCCGTCGATCACAATCGTCCCCAAGGAACCATTTCTCCTGCTCGACGCACCAATTCCGGCGCCTTCTCCACCGGTTGCTTTTAAGCTTCCCTCTCCGCTGATCGTCAGGGTGCAGCCTTCCGGCACCTCAATAGCCGCACACATATCACCGCCCTTGAGCGTGTTTTCTCCCTCCAGAATCAGATTCAGTTTTGCATCATTCACCAGTCGGATCGCCGGTACCCAGGTACTCGCTGTCTCATCGTTCTTAACAAGCGGTATCTGGATATCCAGATTTGAAATCGTGATTGTAGCCTCCACACCATTAACCAGAATAACATTGGTCGTACTGCTTCCCGTGATAGTCGCATCATTATACTGTTCCAATGTGTTGCTGTTGATGTTGATACCGCCATTCGCAATATTATAAGTATCTGTTGATGCCAGCAAAGCGATTCCGCCGTCCATGCTGACCTCGATCTCCGGAAGCTCCACGCCCGCTGCCAAAATATACTCTCTCGGAAGAACCGGAAGATAATAATAGAAACCACTTTCATCTTCCCGGTTCTCATCCGGCTCCCAAGTAACGCTGATATCCGTCAGCACCGGGATATCTTCTGAGATTTCCTCATCTTCAAACTCATAATCCTCAAGAAAATCCCCGGCATTGCTGTCGGTCGCGATCAGAAACGTACCCTGCCGGTCTTTCTCCTGAACTTCCTGTTTATCTGCTTCCTCCTCATCATTGCTATCCGGCACGTTTTCTGAATTTTCTGTTTCCGGAGTTTCCTCCTCATTCAGATTTTCTTTCTTTGCATTACTGCCGGTAGCAATTCCAAAGTCTTCTTTCTTATCACGGTCGTCTGCTGCCGCTTTCTCATCTTCCGCGCCCTTATCGCGATCCGCATTATTTTTCTGGTGATTCACGTTCTTATATTCCACCACCGAAGCCTCGATGGTCTCCGGGAAATTCAGATAATCCTCAAAGTTTTCTCCGGAATCCGCAGGGATCTGAATATGCGCGACCTCCTCCGGTAATTCCGTAAATCCCGTGATCACCTTTAATTTTTTTGCAGGTACTGCCGCAAACGTTGCGGCCGGTATGCACAGCTGTGTCACCATCGCCGCGATCAATGTTGCTGACAGGATCCGTTTTTTCTCCCTTTTGTCTCTCATCGCCATTTCCTCCCTATTATCATCCATTTCTGTTTTTAATCAATTCCACATGACATATCACCGGCAGAAAACGTCTCCACCGGCAGGAATTTTCCGGAATGAATCTTCCAAAATTTCTGTATGCTGCAGTCTCAGGCATGGTTCTTCCGGTTCAAAATGCAAAGCAATGTCTCCATATACTCCCTTTATAGCAATTTTTATAGCAGTTTTTCTCCTTTCTTTCAAGCTTTCCTGCACAAGATGTAAAAAATCGACACAAGATGTAAATTTCTCATTTTTCCGCAAAGGCACAATAAAAAAAGGGCTGCCGCCCAGCAAAAATATTTGCTGATGCGACAGCCCCGATCACCTAATTCCAGAAATCTACCTTCTCCGTGAGTCCAATATGCTCTGCCTTAAACACCGGATCTTTTCCGGCCTTTTTCTGTTTTCCGTAATCATCCAGACAGCGGAGAACCGGTTTTAACAGGATGAAGATCACCGGCACGTTGATGAGTGCCATAAAGCCCATCAGGACATCTGCGGTATCCCACACGATTCCGAGTTTCATGGTCGCACCGACGCAGACAACAATGGCTGCGATGATCCGCATTCCCCACTTCGCTCCGTTCGACGGAGTCATACCGCAAAGATATGCAAGGCCTGTCTCTGCATAGTAGAAGTTTCCGAGTAAAGTCGTAAATGCGAACAGGAACAGGGAGACGGTGATAAAGATCACACCGAATTTGCCGAGTGTGCTGTTCATAGCTGCCTGCACATAAGCCATTCCGGCCATATCCGCCTGCGGCTCAACGCCGGAGCAGAGAAGCAGCATTGCAGTTGCGGTACAGATCATGCAGGTATCAAGGAATACGGAAAGAACCTGAACGAGACCCTGCTTTACCGGATGGGAAACGCCCGCGGAACCTGCTGCACATGCGGCAGCACCGACACCGGCCTCATTGGAGAAGAGACCTCTCTTGATTCCAAGCATAACCGCAGATCCTGTGAATCCTCCGAAAATCGCCTTCACATCAAAAGCGCTGCGGAAGATCTCTGCAAACACACCCGGAAGAAGGTTGATATGTGTCACGATCACAAACAGTGCAACGGCAATATAGAAGAATCCCATGAACGGAACAATCTTTTCCGTGATTCCTGCGATCTGTTTTCCACCGCCGCTGATGCAGACGAAGAATAACACTGCAAGCACACCGCCAATGATCCACTTTGCAAGATTTTCATGCTCCACATATCCAGGAATAACACGGAACGCATCCGCGATATTAAACGATGCAACCAGGTTAAATCCGACCATGTAGGTCAGGATCATGAACACTGCAAACAGGATTCCGAGCCAGTGTTTTCCGATTGCCTGATCGATGTAGTAGGACGGACCGCCGTAGCAGCCGCCGTCATCGGAACGGCGCTTGTAGATCTGAGCCAAAGTTCCCTCCACGAAAGCGGTGGACATACCCAGAAGCGCTGTCAGCCACATCCAGAATAAAGATCCGACACCTCCGAGACAGATCGCTGTGGATACGCCTGCGATATTTCCGGTTCCCACACGGGATGCCGTCGAAACCATAAGCGCCTGGAACGATGAGATCGCCTTGTCGTCCTCGCTCGGTGCGAGAACAACCTTGAGAGACTCCTTTAAATAACGGAACTGGACAAATTTTGTGCGGACGGTAAAGTAGATTCCGCCTGCTACGAGCAGAATGATCAGGATGTATGTGTAAAGATAGTTACTGAGATTCCCGATCAGTTTTCCATACAAATCGTACATGTGTTGTTACCCCTCTTTTTTCTTTTTGTGTAACGGTTCAATGCCATCATATCTACAGGAACCTCCCCCAGAGCTTCCCTTCGGATGCATGAATCGTCATCATTTTGTTTACCTCAGATATTTTACTGTAAGTTTCTTATATTGACAATGTTTTCTTTCAGAAACTTCCACCACTGTATTGTACGGAATTTTCAGTTCAGAAAATTCCTACCCCATAAAAAGTAACGTCTTATTTTCTCATCCGGATTCTTTCTCCCCCTTCCTTCACCTTTCTTTTTTATAAAGAAGGAAGCTTTTGCCTGCCCCGTTTTCCCCTAATCAGAGCTTTCGCTGCTTCCAGCCTTTTCTTGTCATTCAGGCAGAATGTACCTGTCCCAATTTACTTCTTTGCAAAAATATGAAGTCCCATCTTCGAAGAAAGGAACTGCAGGATCTTTCTCCCCGCAATGCTGTTTCCCTTCTCATCCAGAGCCGGTCCATAGATCCCGATCCCCATCTTCCCGTCGACAACCGAGAGCAGACCGCCGCCGACGCCGCTCTTTGACGGGATCCCCACGCGGACCGCAAATTCACCGGAACCGTCGTACATACCGCAGGTCATCATGATCGTCTTCACGACTCGCACGGTGTCAGAATCCAAAAGCCGCTTTCCGGACGGATCCACACCGTCATTGGCTAACAGAAGTCCAAGACTCGCAAGACTCTCTGCTGTGACGCTTAAGGAGCACATTTTTACGTAGAAATCCAGCGCTTCCTCCACATTTCCCCTGATCACTCCCTTGCTCTCGAGAAGATAAGCGATCGCGCGGTTTCTCGCGACATTCGACATCTCCGAATGATAAACTTTCTCATCCAGAACGATCCCCTCATCCTGGCAGAAACATCTCGCGAGCTTTAGCATCTCCTCAAACGAAATCTTCGGCTCGATATAACTTGCGACAGCGATCGCACCGGAATTGATCATCGGATTGTACGGATGACTGTTGGATCCCTCCAGCTTGATCAGAGAGTTGAACGCGTCCCCCGACGGCTCCATCCCCACATTCTCAAACACCATGTCAAACCCGCAGACCTCAAGTGCTACTGCAAGGCTGATAACCTTCGAGATACTCTGGATGCTGAACCGGTCCTTCGTATCCCCGCAAGAGAACCGGCTTCCATCCCGGCAGAAAATGCTGATTCCAAGCTTATTCTTGTCCGCTCTTCCAAGCTCCGGGATGTAGGTTGCAACCTCCCCCTTCTCGATATATGGGCGCCCTGCCTCCAGCGCCTCGTTGATCAGATCCTCAAACATCACTTTTGTTTACCCCTTTCTTTTCCATCATATGCCTCTGCTGTCGCGTTTCACGCTCCTCCGCGCCCAGGCCACCGGCACATTTAACTTTCCCTTATTTTAAGCGTCCTGACCTCTCTCAAGACGCTCTCTCACTTCCTTCAGGAATTCCTCCCCGATCCCGGAGATCGGCACATCCGCGAGCGTCACATACCCGAATTCCAGCTTTACCTCACAGCCCGGGATCGGCACCGAGACTGCCCGGAAATCAGAAAGCTGCTTATCAAAATCATGGATTCCGATACTGTAAAAATCCGTCTGCGAGATCAGATTCATGAGCGTCGCACGCCCCGTCACATAGATCTCCTTTTTCTTTCCCGTCATTCCCCCGTCCTCGCCCTTTCCGAGGATCCCTGACAGGATATCATCGTACAGACCAAGATACCGGATAAAACCATAATCCGCCAGATTTTCCCGCGTCATAGGCTTTTTCTCCCGCACGAGCGGATGATCCTTCGAAATGACGATCTGCGGTTCCACATAAGAAAGATAATGATATGTCAGCCCTTTCGCCTCGACCATCGCCCGGACCTCATCATGCCTCTGGCTGTCAAAATGAAAAATCCCGATATCCACACGACCCGAGATCACGTCCTCGATGACCTCCTCCATCTGCCCCTCATACAGCCGGTGCGTAAACTCCGGCTGATCCTGATATCTCCTGACGATCGTGATGAAACTCTCCATCACATGCGAAAACTTTGTCATGGAAACATTCAGCGGCTCCGCCTTTTCCGCCACTTTTAACGGTCTCAGATGCATCTCTTCCATTTCCTTCAGGATCCTGACCGCCCGCTCCAGAAACTCATTTCCTTCCGGCGTTAAAGTCACACCCTGACGGCTCCTGTTCAAAAGCGGTGCCCCAACCGTCTCCTCCAGATCATGGAGGATCTTTCCAAGATGCGACTGGGAAATATAAAGCATCTGGGCCGCCTTATTGATCGATCCGAGTTTCGCCACCTTGATAAAATATTCCAGATGTTTCAGATTGATATCATAACTCACAGCATTTCCCCTACCTTCGTTCTATCGACCATGTCAGAAACTTTCCACAAATCTTCTCTCTCAGTTCATCGTTTTCTTGTATATAATCTATCATTTTTTGCTATAGTTTTCCACTGTTTTGTTATTCGTCTTCAAGCTAATGGTTATTTCCCCCAGAAAAAACACATTGCACACAACAAACTCCCACATATCTTCCCCTTGTTATCGCGACAGTCGCCAAGGTCTCGCGCAAGCGCGGACTTTGGCT
>OGZX01001013.1_pt1 | contig 30805 bp, 27 predicted proteins | sample 1576881 | NCBI WGS metagenome assembly OGZX01 (sample SAMEA3541542, study PRJEB24748) | human gut metagenome | biome: human gut; feature: human-associated habitat; material: faeces | place: China | collected 2012 | reverse complement strand
TTGTCCGTGGCATCCGCAATCAGCAGCCTTTCTATGTGACAGACGAGGACGGCGAGGAAACCGACGAAGATGTTGCCCTTGATGATACTTGGAACTATGCCGACATTCTCTGGAACGGCATACAGGCGGAAAAGGTGCAGCGGGCTTTTGAGAAACTGAACTACCGGGAGCAGACCTTGCTTGAAAAGCGGCTGGCAATCTGCATGACCTGTGGGCGTGTCGGCTCATGGAAAGGTCGTCCCACCTTTGAGGAACTTGCAGTTATGTTCGAGGGCAGCACAGCCAGCGGTGCAGAGCGAGCCTACCGGAAAGCGGTGGACAGGCTGACGGAATTATTGGTTGCCGAGGGCGCAATCCATGCTGTCCGGCTGAAGCAGAAGTCCAAAACCAAGCGCAAAAAGAAAATTGCCGCCGCAATCTACGAATACCAGTCAGACTGCGACGGCGAATGGGGCGAGATTTCCTTGGATTTTGAAAACGGCACAGCGGAGATTATCCGACTTGCCGATTGGGATACCATGAAAACAAACCGCTTTGCCAACAAGGTAATATCCTACCTTTTGAGCTGCGAGAATGAGAAGCTGCCAAAGGAAACTACAGTAGCGTTTGAATAAGCTTATAAATATTAAAAATCATTTCTTTTGACACAGAGAATACAAATCGGTGTTGTACAGTAAGGGCGAAAGGAGGAAAAGTATTATGAACAGTAAGATTTTGATTGTAGAAGATGAGGCCAAGTTGCGGGAAATCCTGTGTGACTATTTCAGCAGCAAGGGAGAACTGCCTGTTGAAGCAAGCAACGGAATACAGGCGCTTGAGCTGATTGATGAAAATGAATTTGACGCAGTTTTGCTTGACATTATGATGCCGGAGCTTGATGGGCTTTCTGTCTGCCGTGCTGTGCGCAGAACAAACGATGTTCCTATCATTTTCCTCACAGCCCTTTCCGACGAGGAGGACAAACTGCTGGGTTATGAACTCGGTGCAGATGATTATGTGACGAAGCCATTCACCATGTCTGTCCTTTATGCAAAAACTATGGCGCTCATCAAGCGTAATCAGCGCAGTGTCCTTGCCGGTGACCGGATGGAGGTCAGCGGGATCACTCTGGAGCTGACTGCAGGCAGAGCTTATGCTGGAGGCAAGGAAGTCTTTTTGACGCCGAAGGAGTTTGCTCTCCTTCGCTGCCTGATGCAGAATAAAAACCTTGTCATGAGCCGTGAGCAACTTCTGGTTAAGTGCTGGGGTTACGACTACGAGGGCGAATCTCGGGCTGTAGATACCCATATTAAGCGATTGAGAGAAAAACTTGGCGACTATGCCGAATGCATCAAGACCGTTATTAAGGCGGGTTATAGATTGGAGGGGTGACGATGAAAAAAATCTCCAAAGGCTATCGGATTGCATCAGCTCTTTTCCTAATCTGGGCGATTGTTGATTTCCGCAATTATGCAACAATCGGGAAAGACCTTGTAGCTTATTATTCTGGTGAAAGCATTATTTGGGAATTAGTACAGGATAAACTGTTTCAAGGAATTGTAAAGGTTGTTTTGGCTGTCGCCATCATCGTGGTTGGTCTAATCAGAGCAAGGAAAAAGAAACAGCGTACCGCTCTGACAGCTATTACTTGCCTACTTTCCCTCGCATTGTTTGTAATTTGGGGAGCAGGAATGTTCTGCTTGACCTCCGTTACTGCTGAGTATGCCGCCACAAGATATCTAAATGACTATCGCGATTTTGCATCTACCATCGCAACTCGAAGCTTTGAACACTGGTTGGGGAAAGGTTTTGATTCCAGTTATGCGAACTACGATGCAAATCGCCGGTGGGAGGCGGTAGACGACGGCGGACATGCAGATACTTTTTATGGTGCGAGATTTATAGTTGGTGAAGATGATGAATTTCTAAAGCGGCCAAACAGCAACAAGGTATATTCTGCTACTGCTGTTTATGATGCAGGAGGAAATCTTCTTGAATGTAGTTGGTCGGATTTCTTTTACTTCGAGTATTTGACAGAAAACCAATGGGATAATCGAGAGGAAAGATCCGGGAATAATGCCCGTGCTTTCTTTGATAGAGAAATGCTTACTGAGAAAGGTAAGGAGATACTCAGCAACAGCGTTCTGACATTCGATGCTGCCGCAATGCGCTTTACCGGGACTTTTGATGGTGTCGAGTTCACACCCATCAAAATTGAATATATCGATTGGGACGAATTCCAGCATGCCTTAGATTCAAAGGGAAGTGGTCAGTATACCGTTTCCGGCATCGTAGAGGATTACGATCTTCAATGGAACACCATGTACGAAGATGCCTCTGACGCTTTATCCAGTGAGGACGTTGTTGTATTCTACTCTGATTGGTTTGATGTTTGCTATAATGAGATATCTCCTGCTTTTTCGTACAAAGGAACAGACTATGAAAATGTAGCTTCCCTTGTTGCCAAACTTGGACCGGAACTGGCTGCCGGAGCAAAGAATTTGACTTTCTACGATGGCCTTGACCTTTTAATCCCAAGTGTGAACTACTGTCACAGCTTCGATGGAGAAACCTATTATGACCCATACTATTATGGGGAGGCTGCCTATGCAGAAGAAGCGCCTGATCTCCATTTTTATACCGTGAGTGTCGTGTACTGCTCTCCTTGGCGCACCGCATTTGGCGAACTGAGCGTTGTGTACTTAATTACACTTCTTATTGCAGTGGCACTTGTGTTCGTATTACGCTCCATAATAAAAAATCATTTAATCCAACCTGTCCTATCGGTTGGAGAAGCGCTGATGAGCGAAGAAGAGAAGAACTACCTATATCCGGAAATGTCAAAAGCTTGGTATGAAAGCAAGTTGCTACAAGAGGGTTTCGCCAAGCATAGCGATAAGAGCCGGATGCAAAGAAACGAGATTACACGCTTGAACACGGCACTTGAGTATGCAAAAGCAGCTGAGGAAAACCGTCGTCAGATGACCTCTAATATTGCCCATGAACTGAAGACTCCGCTGGCGGTGATTCACAGCTATGCAGAGGGACTGAAGGAACACATTGCAGAAGACAAACGTGATAAGTATGTGGATGTGATCCTTGCGGAAGCCGAGCGAACGGACGGTATGGTTTTGGAGATGCTGGATTTGTCCAGACTTGAAGCGGGTAAAGTGAAGCTCTCACGGGATGAGTTTTCGCTTGCCGATCTTACGAAAGCCATCTTCGAGAAACTCCAAATGGCGGCAGAGGCAAAGGAACTGCAGATCAGCTACGAGTTCCCGGAGCAAAGCACCATCGTTGCGGACGAGAATCGAATTGCACAGGTGGTTGAGAATTTTGCGACCAATGCAGTCAAGTACACCCCCGCCGGTGGCAGTGTCACAGTACGGATTCAGAACAATCGTGGTAAAACCACATTCTCCATCGAAAATGACAGCAAGCCTCTTTCCGCAGAAGCTTTGGCTAAAGTATGGGACACTTTCTATCGAGTTGATGAATCCCGCTCCGGAGGCGGCACGGGGCTTGGTCTTGCTATTGCGAAGAATATCGTGGAACTGCACGGCGGCAAGTGTTCTGTCCGAAACACGAAGACGGGTGTGGAGTTCCAGTTTACAATTTAAAACCTTGTTAGAAACAACACGGCCCACCGATCATTTTGACCGGTGGGCTGCGCTATGTTTATTCAGTTCAATCCATCAACTGATGTTCCGATACGCCTTGCACAAACCGCTCTAAATCACCGCCAAACACAAGCTGTGCATATTCCAGCGGCTTGTTGTAGATTAGCCAGTCCAGCTCCGACCGCTGATACATATTATCGGCAACCTCATTCTCCACGGCAATCGTGTCAATCGCAATCATGCTGCCATCTGCAAATTTCAGCTCCACACAGGCGTTATCCATGTTGAACTCACAAGAAATCAATCTATCCATAAGAAACCTCCATTTTGCTGGATGTTAGATCATCCCAAAATATTTGAATGCTTCTCGGATTGCTTTTTCCTTCTCCGGTGGGCATTGTGGCTGTCTGGAATCCTCGGACTTCGGCAGATTGTAGTTCTTGCCGACTTCCAGTCCGCATTTTCTCTTTATCTGAGAAATATAAAGGTTGGAAACCTTTAACCCGGTATGCTCCAAAACATACTCCTTGATCTGCGGATAGGTTGCTCCATCTTGGAACTCGGACATATCCATATCTTCCAAAGAGAACTCAACCCGAACCTTTTTCGAGTCGATCTCTCCCTTGGAAAGCAAGACCACCGTCTCTACATGGCTGGTGGCCGGGAACTGGTCCACAGCCCATGCCTTCTCCGCCCTATACCCTTTCTTCTTAAAATACGCCAGATCTCTCGCCAGCGTCTCTGGATTGCAGGACACATAGACCACGCGGTCCGGGTTCAGAATCGCTACAGCATCCATGAATTCTTCGGTGCTGCCGCTTCTCGGCGGGTCCATGAAAACTACGTCAGCGTGGGCATTCTGGGAGGCCATCTGGACCATAAATTTTCCGGCATCGTTGTTGTAGAAGCGGATGTTTTTCTCACCGTTTACCTTCGCGTTTGTGACGGCATCCCGGACAGCATCCCTGTTTAACTCGACGCCGATGACTTCCTTCGCGGCAGACGCTGCGACGATTCCGATGGTTCCGATTCCGCAGTAGGCATCAACAACGGTCTCTTTTCCGGTGAGTCCTGCTGCCTCGATCGCCAGATTGTAGAGCTTCTCCGTCTGGACCGGATTGATCTGGTAGAAGGATTTTGAGGAGATCCTAAATTTCTTTCCGCAAAGCACATCCACAATAAATCCCGGGCCATAGAGCACATGCTCCTTTTCCCCGAGGACCATGCTGGTGTCGCGGCCATTTACGTTCTGCACCACAGTCGTGATCTCCGGGTGAATCTTGCGGAGTGCCTTCACGAAGTTGTTCTTTGACGGAAATACCGGGGACGCGGTGATCAGGACCACCATGATCTCCCCTGTGGCATGGGCGGTGCGCACCAGGACATGGCGCAGGAAGCCGTATCCGGTATCCTCATCGAATACCTTCATTTTGAAGGATGGAAGAAGTTCGCGGATCGTTCCGATGATCTCGTCCGCCTTTTTATTCTCGATCAGGCATGTCTCCACAGGAAGAACCGTGTGGGTTCCCTCCTTGTATACTCCGGAGATGATATGTCCTTTCCGGTCGCGGGCCATGACCGCATGGACCTTGTTCCGGTAATGGAACGGGTCGTCCATGCCGATGATCTCCTCGACCTTACAGAACGGGCGGAGAAGGTCGGATACTTCTTTCTTTTTGTGCTCTAACTGCTTCTCATATGGCATATCCAGATACTGACAGCCGCCGCAGGTCTTGAAATGTGGACAGAGGGATTTTTTCCGCTCTGTTTTTGCTTCTGCCTGGACAGATGCATTTCTTCCCTGAACATGTGATGTTTTGCGGTCATCCTGGCGTTTCGCTGCGGATGCCGCCTTCTTTTTATCACCAGTGTTCACATTTTTCTCCCCTGTATGATTCCATGCTCCGCCATACTTCTTTTCTAATTTTTTATCAATGTATCCCAGCTTTTTTTCTACACTTTTATCCTGATTTCCGTAGTTTCTTCCGTTTCTTTTCTCTGTACCGCTGACGAAATTCTGTGTTTCTTTTCTTCCGCTATTTCTTTCGGTTTTCCCGTTCACATCTCTTCCATTATTCCCGTTTCTGCCAGCGTTCTCTTTCTTCCAGTTCTTCTTTCCATTCTCACCGCCACTTTTAAACTTCTTTTCCCTGTATTCCATAATAAATATTTCTCCATTCTTATCTGAAACATTCCTCTTGATTCCCGGAATGCTGATGATTATAATAACACATAAAGTATAGCGTTTTTTCCCAGAATATTCCACTGAAACTTTTTATCTGGGAAAATTCCGGTTTCCATACACTGTTGGGCATTTTCAAGAAAGGACGCAGCATCTGGACACTCCAGCCACTGCCGGAAAACAAATCATGAATAGCGAAACCAATCCCCCTGTTGCCGAATCCGGACGCCCGAAGGACGTCACCGGACGAATCGAGACCGAGATCCGCACCTACGATCTCCTGGACTCCTTAAATATCCCCTACATGCGCTTCGACCATGAAGCCGCATTCACCATCGACGCATGCAACGGTGCAGACGAAGTCCTCGGGATCCATATCTGCAAGAACCTTTTCCTCTGCAACGCCCAGAAGACGAAGTTCTACCTTCTCCTGATGCCGGGACATAAGAAATTCAAGACGAAGGTTCTCTCCAAACAGATCGGTTCCGCGAGACTTTCTTTTGCGGACGATGACCATATGAAGGAATATCTCGGCCTGACTCCCGGATCTGTCAGCATCATGGGACTCATGAATGACCCAGAGAACCATGTAAAACTTCTGATCGATTCTGACGTCTTAAAGGACGAATATTTCGGCTGCCATCCGTGTATCAACACCACAAGTATGAAGCTCAAAACGTTCGATATCATAGAGAAGTTTCTCCCGTCTGTTCATCACGAGCCGACGATCGTGGATCTTCCATGGGAGGAATAGAAACAGCGTTTTCCACCAACAATCGTAAGTACCAGTTTTCCTACTCGTTAGATCACCTGCAGAATCCATTAGCAGGAATTGTTTCTACATGTATATCTAAAAAGAAGAACAGGAACGCAGATCTCATCAAAAGACCGCGTCCCCGTTCTTCTTTTTATCCTTTATTCTATCCTGAAACCTTTATCTGCTCACTGCGCATTTTCGCAGAAAGCATACCATTTTCCTGGCCGTCAGCATCCAAAATGTGCTGATCTGCCGCCTGCTCCCCGGAAACTCCGGTTTTACTGCATGATGCCATTTGCATCAAACGTATAGCTGACGCCATCGATCGTCATCGTCGTGCCTGTCACCATAGCACCTAACTCAGACGGATCCAGATAATACCAGTATCCATCCGGATTGATCCAGCCGCTCATTCTTCCGCCATCACGGTAGAAGTACCATTTGCCGCTCTCATTCTTCCACTCACCGGTATCCACCGCGGTTCCCTTAGTGACCGGAGCGTAATCCTTGTAAGCGAATTCCAGGCATACATTTCCGTTGATTCCGTTTACATGACCCTTATCCGTACACTGCCAGATCGTGCGGCCCTCATATGTACCGTCCGCGCCGTATCTCGCAAGCCAGATATCATAATGGATCTGCTTTGTGTCCATCTCGGTCGTAAATTTGCTGTAGTCACTGTAGACGATCGGTGTGTAGCCTGCCGCAACGATCGTATCACAGAATGCGTTTACCACATCCGTGAGCTCCTGAACCGAAAGCTCCAGGATATATTTTGACTCTACATCCACAGCGATCGGGTACTTTACATTGTATCCGGATACTTTTTCTACAGCATATTTTGCAGCTGCCTTCGCTTCCTCCACAGTTTTCGTCTGAAGATAAACATACGGAGCTGCCTGAACTCCGTTGTCCAAAGCACCCTTCATATTTTTCTCATAATTCGGATCCATGGTGTAACCACCCTCATATCCGTAAGACATCATCTTAATAAAAGCGAATGATATATCATCTGCCGCAACCTTCGCCCAGTCGATATCTCCCTGCCATTTTGCAACACTGATGCCGCGGCGAAGCGCTCCCTCTATTGTTTTTCCATTATTATCCACATAAACACCATTTACCTTTTTCCATGCATTTACAGGATCCGTTACACTGGTATCCGTGGATGCCTTATTCTGCTCATCATAACCCGGTCCGATCTCATCCGCAAACGCGGTAAAACTGCCCTGTGTGATCATTAGTGCCGCAAGGACTGCTGCCATATATCGAAATTTCTTCTGAAACATTCTGATTCCGCCTTTCTTCTCTGCCCGTGTTTTATTTTTTAAATATTTTCCATCTTCAAAGCTGCACAAGAAACCGTTGTAACTATAAAGATGCTGAACGACTACAAACAGTTTTCTTTAAGTCTTCACAAGTATACTACAATTTTCCTCTTTTTTTATTAAGAACTTCTTACGTTTTCGTTGTCACACATCTAAGACTTTGTGGCAAAATTCCGTCCAAACCATAGATGCGGACACATTGGCAGATGTTCTGCCAGGAAAAGCATAACATTTTCCTATCTGGTCGACAAACGGTCGATTTCATACATAAAAAGCCGTCCTCACCGGACGGCCTTTTCCTCACGCCGAGCGCGATCGCCTGCGCCAATTTTCTTCTTCCACAAGTGCATCTCATTGGCACATCGTGCCCTTTTGCTTAACACAAAATCCCCTGTTAAACAAATGAAAACACGCTTCGCGAGTTTCCCCTTGTTATCGCGACAGTTGCCAAGGTCTCGCGCAAGTGCGGACTTTGACCCGTTATTCGCGTAAATAAGAAAAACCCCTGAAAAATCAAGGGTTTCGAGCGGAGACGGAGGGATTCGAACCCTCGTACCGGGATGAACCGATAAACGCATTTCGAGTGCGCCGCGTTACGGCCGCTTCGCTACGTCTCCGGAATGTCTGCTTTTTGAAAAAGCAGACTATATATTATTATACATATTTTTTTCGATTTGTATAGAGGATTTAAAAAATTTATTTTAATTCCCCTCTGCAAAATACGCATCCACCGCTCCCGCGATGCCGCTCGCGATCTTTCCCCGGTAGCCATCGTCCTGAAGCCAGGTGTCCTCGTCAGGATTGCTTAAGAATCCCATCTCGAGCACACAGACCGGGATCTCGCACCAGTTGATATCGGAGGAGCTGTCCGTCTCCTGGACGCCTCGATTCTTCGTTCCTGTCGTCCCGCAGACGGTATCCACGATCTTTTTGGAAAGATTGTAGCTCTTGTCATGAAGAGACGCGTTGTAAGGGTTCTGGGCTGTCATACAGGTTGCTAATGCCCCATAGACACCAGAGTTGTCCATGGAATCCGCGTGAAGCCGGATCAGGATATCCGCGCCGCTCTGATTTGCTGCGACGGACCGCTCCGCGCTGCTCATGTTCACATCGTTGCTCGTCCGGATCATGACGACATGGTATCCGCGGTTTGTGAGCTCTGTCTCAAGCTTTTTTGCGACCGCAAGAGTGACCTCATATTCAGGGACGCCGCTCGCCGTTCCAACCGAGCCTTCCGGCATCTTCGCCTTCATCGTCGAAGAGGACGGGCCAATCGGCTCCTTGGAAGTATTGGCTTTCGCCTGGTGTCCCGCATCAATCGCGACGGTATGTCCGTTAAACGGAACTTCCGGAGCAGTCTCCGCGTCATCGTTCGCCGCGGCTGTATAAGCCTCCGCCGCTGACTCTCTAGCTGCCGCGACACTCTCCTCCTCCGACATCTCCGAAGCCATCTCCTCTGATTCGGAGACCGATTCCGCATCCTGCGAGCTTTCGGCCGCCTGATCTGCGCTCATCGTCTCCCCGGCAGGATTGCCCAGTGCCTGAAGATCAGCTTCATCGGAATTTTCCGTTCCCTGTTCCTCGCCGGATCCGCTTTCTGACTCCGCTGCCGCAGTCTCACTACTCAGATCCACCGCCTCATATTTCCTCGTCCCATTGCAGCCGGAAAGCACCAGCGCGAAAAAGGCCGCAGAAATAAGGAATCGGAGGAGTCCGTTTCCCTTTTTCATCCTGCTCATAGGATCGTTCCCCCTCCGACTACGCATTCATTTTCATAAAATACAACTGCCTGTCCCGGCGTGATCGCACGCTGCGGCTCTTTAAACCGGCATTCCACGGTTCCGTCCGGGAGTTCCCTGATGATACACGGAGATCCCTTGTGGCTGTAGCGGATCTTCGCGAGAACTTCCCGTTCCCCGCCGTGAAGTCCGTCGATCGCCATCCAGTTCACATCCTTGCAGACCAGATGGTCGGAAAATACATCATTTCCTTCGCCGATCACAACCTCGTTCGTCTCCGGGCGAATTCCTGTGACAAACACCGGATGGCCCATCGCGAGGTTTAAGCCCTTTCTCTGACCGACCGTGTAATGAGTGATCCCCTTATGTTTTCCAAGGATCACACCATTTTTATCCACAAAGTTTCCGCTTCCCGGAACACTTTCGGCTTCCCGCTCGATAAATCCGGCATAATCATTATCCGGAACAAAGCAGATCTCCATACTGTCCTTCTTCTTTGCTACGGCAAGTCCACGGTCCTCGGCGATCTTTCGCACCTCGTCCTTCGTGTAATCACCGATGGGCATTAAAGTTTTGGAAAGCTGGAACTGGGTCAGGTTGTAGAGCGCGTAAGTCTGGTCCTTCGCCGCCGTCACGGAGTTCCGGATCGTATAACGGCCGTTCGGAAGCTGGCTGATCCTTGCATAGTGACCGGTCGCGATATAATCGGCTCCGATCTCAAGGCTGCGCTCCAAAAGCGCCTCCCATTTTACATAGCGGTTGCAGGCAATGCACGGATTCGGTGTCCGTCCGTGCAGATACTCCGCAACAAAATAGTCAATGACATTCTTCTGGAATTCTTTCCGGAAGTTCATAACATAGTAGGGAATTCCAAGGGTCCACGCGACACGTCTCGCGTCTTCCACCGCGCTGAGTCCGCAGCATCCGCCGTTTTCCTCAACGGTACAGGAATCCTCTTCCTGCCAGATCTGCATGGTGACACCGATCACATCATAGCCCTGTTCCTTTAAAAGACAGGCCGCAACCGATGAGTCCACGCCTCCTGACATTCCCACCACGACTTTTTTCTTCATTAATATTCCTCGTCCTCTTCATGCTCACTGATATCGGACACCGGCTTCTGTAAGCCTTTGATCTCGATATGGTGCTTTTCTGCATAATCCCAGAGTGCTGCATGGATCGCTTCCTCTGCAAGCAGGGAGCAGTGAACCTTTACCGGCGGAAGTCCGTCAAGTGCTTCCATAACTGCCTTATTGGTTACTTCCATCGCTTCCTCGATCGTCTTTCCCATTACCATCTCTGTCGCCATGCTGCTTGTGGCAACGGCAGCACCGCAGCCAAAGGTTTTAAACTTACAGTCACGGATGATATGTGTCTCGTCATCAATGTCGAGATAGATTCTCATGATATCGCCGCATTTTGCGTTTCCGACAGTACCTACGCCGCTGGCGTCCTCAATTTCTCCCATGTTTCTCGGGTGCTGGAAATGGTCCATTACTTTCTCTGAATACATTATTTTTCCTCTTACTTTCTGTTCTTCTTAATGAAATCCTCATAGAGTGGGGACATTGCGCGAAGCTTCTCCACGATCTTCTTAAGGCAGTCTACAGTATGGTCGATCTCTTCCTTCGTTGTCTCCTCGCTTAAGGTAAGGCGTAAGGATCCGTGCGCGATCTCGTGCGGAAGTCCGATGGCTAAGAGCACATGGGACGGGTCCAGGGAACCGGATGTGCATGCGGAGCCGCTGGATCCGCAGATTCCGTCCATGTCCAGCATGATGAGTAAGGACTCACCCTCGATGAACTGGAACGCGAAGTTTGCGTTGTTGGAGAGACGGTTCGTGCGGTGACCATTTAAACGTGTGTATGGGATCTCGTCCATGACACGGCCGATCAGATAATCACGGAGCTCTGTCTCTTTCTTCTTATTATTCTCAAGTTCTGCCATTCCGATCTCGACAGCTTTTCCGAGACCGACGATTCCCGGCACATTCTCAGTTCCGGCACGGCGTTTTCTCTCCTGGGCACCGCCATGGATGAAGGAGCGGAGCTTTAAGCCTTTTCTGATGTAGAGGAAGCCGACTCCCTTCGGTCCGTGGAATTTGTGACCGCTGGCACTTAACATATCGATATGGTACTCATCCACATTGATCGGCTCGTGGCAGAATGCCTGAACTGCGTCTGTGTGGAAGATGATCCCGTTCTCATGGGCGATCTCACCGATCTCCCTGATCGGCTGGATCGTTCCGATCTCGTTGTTTGCGAACATTACAGAGATCAGGATCGTATCCGGGCGGATCGCCTTCTTTAACTCGTCGATGGAGACGGTGCCGTACTCATCCACCGGGAGGTATGTGATCTCGTAGCCGCGCTTTTCAAGATATTCACAGGTGTGAAGGATCGCGTGGTGTTCGATCTTTGTTGTGATGATGTGTTTTCCCTTGGATGCATATGCCTCCGCAGTTGCGATCAAAGCCCAGTTGTCGGACTCGGAACCGCCGTTTGTAAAGTAGATCTCATTGTCCTTTGCGCCGAGAGAATTTGCGACCGTCTCTCTTGCCTTTGCGAGCGCTTCCTTACACGGTGTGGAAAACTCATATACCGCAGAAGGGTTTCCGTAATATTCTGTATAAAACGGCAGCATGGCTTCCACGACTTCCGGACGTACCTTTGTCGTAGCCGCGTTGTCGAGATAAATTACTTTCTTCATTGTTCCGCCTTTCTGTTTTAAGAGGTTCAAAGCCTGATAACACTATTAGTTTATGCCATGACCCGCGAGTCAGCGCCGCAAAAAGCGCGGACAGGCCACAGATATTTTACATTATATACGAAACCCCTCAGGAATTTCAACCGGTATTCTCATGTTTTTTCAGAAATACACAGTAAATCACTAAGCATTAAAGAATTTGTGATGATTTCAGTCTTCATATCAGTCATCCGTCTGCGATAAACCGGATTCATATCATTCCCCTGCTCCCACATATATATAACCGAATCCTTCTGCCATTTCGGAGCTGCCATGCCTTCTTCCCATAAGCCCCATCCACTCATCACCGGAACAATTCTCCTCACAGCCGCCGGTCTCCTCTCCCGCGTCCTCGGCTTTTTCTACCGGATCTTTCTCTCCCGCACGATCGGCGCCGAAGGTCTCGGAATCTATCAGATGATCTTTCCGGTCTACGGGATCTTTTTCTCCTTGTGCGCCGGCTCGATCCAGACTGCGATCTCCCGTTTCATCGCAGCGGAGCCGGAACATGCGAAGCGGACGCTTGTTTCCGGATTTCTCCTTTCCTTTTCCATGTCACTCTCCGCGGCCCTTATGATCCGACATTTTTCCGGATTTCTCGCGGGATCTGTCCTCATGGAACCGCGGTGCGCCCCACTGCTCTCCGTCATGGCCTTCGCGATCCCCTGCACTTCCGTCCATGCCTGTATCTGCGGCTATTACTACGGAAAAGAAAAGGTGTCGGTCCCTGCAGCCGCCCAGCTCTTTGAACAGATGATCCGGATCTTTACGGTCTTTCTCCTGGCATCCATCTGGATCGAGAAGAAGATTCCGATCACGGTATCGCTCGCGGTATTCGGCCTGGTGGCCGGAGAAGCAGGCTCTGCTTTGTTTGTCCTGATATTTTTTCTTCTTTTTCATGAATTTCATGGAAATCAAAGCAATTCAGCAGATTTCTCCGATCATACCGCCCACAAATCTCATAAATTTCAAAGTACCGCAGATATTCCGGGACTCCTGGATTTCCTGTCTCCCATGAGTGCTCTCCTCGCTCTCGCCGTCCCGCTCATGGCCAACCGGCTGATCCTGAACCTCTTACAGAGCGCCGAGACGATCATGATCCCGGAGCGGCTCACTGTCTATGGTCTCACAAGGTCCCAGGCTGTCAGTACATATGGGACTCTCACCGGCATGGCAATGCCGTTTGTCCTCTTTCCCTCTGCCCTCGTAAACTCTCTGGCTGTGGTCCTGCTGCCGTCAACCGCCAGACACCAGTCTGCCGGAAACACCTCCGGCATCGCGGACGGGATCTCCATGTCCTTCCGCTACAGCCTCTACCTCGGGATCTTCTGCATCGGGGTATTCACGGTCTTCGGCGAAACTCTGGGGCTGCAGATATTTAAAAGCCAGGACGCCGGATCTTTCATTCAGATCCTCGCCTGGCTCTGCCCGTTTCTCTATCTTGCCACCTCGTCCGGCAGCATTTTAAATGGCCTTGGGAGGACGAAGCTCACATTTTTCCATCACCTGGTCTCTCTCCTCGTCCGCATCGCTTTCGTGTGGTTCGGGATCCCGGTGTTTGGGATCCGTTCCTGTCTCTGGGGGATGTTAGCAAGCGAGGTTCTCCTCGCCCTGCTCCATATCCTGGCACTCCGAAGGATCACTGCGTTTGAATGGAACGCATGGATCCTGATCGGAAAACCGGTATTCTGCCTGCTCTGCGCGCTCTGGATCTTCCGCCTGTTCCCGGAAGACTTCCCGATCCCGTCCGGTTTTCCGGAATTTTTCCGCACCGCCGTCCAGATCCTCATCCTGTCAGCCGCCTACCTCCTGCTTTTGCTGTTTTTCCACAGGAAACCGCAGCGCTCCGCTGCATAAGTCAAACAAACCATTCCGCTACTCGTCGAACTCCACTGTCACATAGTATCCGCGGTCATTCTGGATGATATCCTTCACGATGCCCTTTTTGCTCTTCAGCCGCTCCGTGAAGCGAAACAGCCCCGACATGGCTACCGCCGGCTCGATCATGTAATTGACATTGACCGGTGTGACCGACTCGCTGACATCCACTTCCTGCCCGACCTCAACGAGACCCGGGCGCTCCATTTTAAATACGATCTCTCTCATTTTTATCCTCTTTTCCTGATAAATACAACAGTTCTTCCGATACGCTCTTCTGACAGAAAAACAGATGCCGCCAGCCCGCTTTTGTCGCGTTCTCTGGCGGCATATAATCTTTTTTCTTAGTCAGACATGACTCCCATCTCTTTAAGATGCTGAGTAACCGTAAATTTATCCCAACGAAAATCCATTCTGCAGTTGAAATAACCGTTCTGCGAAGGTGTGTATCATCCAGCGACCATCATTTGCATGGACCTGGTTTCCTTATTACTTACCCTCGTAAATGATCGCGGAATCCACATCATATTTCTGAAGTTTCTCTCTACCCTTTAATCCCGCAAGCTCCATCACAAAACAGATCTTAACGACCTCGCCGCCGAGTTCCTCCACGAGCTTTGCGATCGCCTCCACAGTTCCGCCGGTTGCGATCAGATCATCGATGATCACGACCTTCTGACCCGGTTTGATGGAATCTTTATGAAGCTCGATCGTTCCGGTGCCGTACTCTAAGGCATACTCCATAGAAACCGTCTCTCTCGGAAGCTTACCCGGTTTTCTCGCCGGGACAAAGGATTTTCCCATCTCATACGCGACCGGTGTTCCAAAAATAAATCCTCTGGACTCCGCGCCGACAACCACATCGAAATCCACGTCCTTCACCATCGCAAGGAGAGAATCGATCGCCAGCTTAAATCCATCCGGATCCTGTAAGATCGAGGTGATATCGCGGAAAATAATTCCCGGCTCCGGGAAATCCGGAATGCTTACAACATAATCTTCCAGCTTTTTCATAACTTTTCTGGTTCCTTTCTTTCTGACTCACTATTTCTGCAGCGATCCTGATTTCATCTCAACCAACTTGTTGGCTTTTCATTTTCAGGGCCACCGCTGATATTCTGTTTTCGCAGCAATCTGGTCCTTTTTCCAAAGGACCTCTATTGGCGGTTTCCGTTCTCTGCCGGAAACTCTTTTTTATTTTATCACATGTGTATTTTTCTGGCAACCACGAGAAAAAGCCAAAACCTTAGTTGAACGCCCATCTTTTTTGTAGTATAATCGGAACCAGTTCCGATTTGCGTTGTTTGTCACCTAAACGAGGTGGAAGTCTGATCTGACTGAGATAAAATATTACAGAAAGTTCAACGCCCGGCTGTCTTTTCCCATGCCAGGCTGTTGTTTAAATTGGTGAAGCAATTATGAAAATATCTACAAAAGGCCGTTATGCGCTCCGCATGGTCATCGACCTGGCGGAACACACCGAGGATGGGTTTATTTCCTTAAAGGATATCGCCGCCCGCCAGGGTCTCTCAAAAAAATATCTGGAGCAGATCGTCCCGCTCTTAAATAAGACCGGAATGCTCTCCACTACCCGCGGATACCAGGGCGGATATCGTCTCGCGAAAGCTCCGTCGGAATGTACGGTCGGTGAGATCTTAGAGACCACAGAGGGCAGTCTCGCCCCGGTCTCCTGCCTCGAGCACACTCCGAATCCCTGCGAACGCTGCTCCGCCTGCGACACGCTCCCGGTCTGGGAAGGTTTAAACCGCGTCATCATGGACTACCTGGACGGCATCACGATCCAGACGATCCTGGACCAGAAACATGAGCTGGAGGAGAAACACAGACTGGCAGCTGAGGAGATCTTAAACAGTGTGAAGGGGCCATGCAAATTATGAGATTGGCAGCGCCGGTATCGGTCAGGTCTTCCACCTCATTAAACCTGCCACCAGCGTTTTCCTGCAGTTATACAGCCACAGCAAAACAGCAGCCACATGCACTTTTTTTGCGCACTGGCTGCTGTTTTTTCGTTCACTTATTGAGGGGGAATATCATATTGGGAGTATTTTGCAAGGATCTTATGATCTCCGGGACGATTCCTGCCAGGCATTCATCGTTCCGTACCATTCTGTAAAAGCAGTGGATTATTCCTGTAATGTCTTAAATGCCTCGTCGAGATCCTCGATGATATCGTCGATGTTCTCAGTACCGATGGAGAGACGGATCGTGTTCTGCTTGATGCCCTGATCTGCAAGCTCCTCATCGTTTAACTGGGAGTGGGTTGTGGATGCCGGATGGATGACAAGGGATTTTACATCGGCAACGTTTGCGAGTAAGGAGAAGAGTTCCAGGTTATCAATGAACTTCTTCGCAGCCTCTGCACCGCCTTTGATCTCGAAGGTAAAGATGGAGCCGCCGCCGTTCGGGAAATATTTCTTGTAAAGTCTCTGCTGCTCCGGATCATCGGATACGGACGGATGGTTTACTTTTTCTACGAGCGGGTGGTTGTTTAAGTACTCAACGACTTTTAATGCGTTCTGTACATGGCGCTCTACGCGGAGAGACAGTGTCTCAAGTCCCTGTAAGAAGATGAATGCGTGGAACGGGGAGATCGTTGCGCCTGTATCACGAAGTAAGATCGCACGGATCTTTGTAACAAATGCTGCTCTTCCTGCTGCCTTTACAAAGCTTACGCCATGGTAGCTCGGGTTCGGCTCAACTAAGGACGGGAACTTTCCGCTTGCTTCCCAGTCAAAGTTTCCGCTGTCGATGATCACGCCGCCGATCGTGGTTCCGTGACCGCCGATGAATTTTGTTGCGGAATGGAATACGATGTCTGCGCCGTACTCGATCGGTCTTACAAGGTACGGAGTCGCGAATGTGTTATCCACTACGAGCGGGATCTTATGTGCATGAGCGATGGATGCGAGCTTCTCGATATCGACAACATCGGAGTTCGGGTTTCCAAGTGTCTCAACATGGATCGCTTTTGTGTTCTCCTGGATCGCATTCTCAACTTCCTCGTAGTTGAACGGATCAACGAAGGTTGCTGTCACACCGTACTCCGGAAGTGTGTGTGCGAGGAGGTTGTAGGTTCCTCCGTAGATGTTCTTTGCTGCAACGATGTGGTCGCCTGCATGTGCAAGGTTTTCAAATACATATGTTGCTGCCGCTGCACCGGATGCAACTGCAAGTGCTGCAACACCGCCCTCAAGTGCTGCGATTCTCTTTTCAAATACATCCTCGGTCGGGTTTGTCAGTCTTCCGTAGATGTTTCCGGCATCGGTAAGTCCGAAACGTGCTGCTGCATGTTCGCAATTTTTAAATACATAGGAAGAAGTCTGGTAGATCGGGACTGCTCTCGCATCTGTCACCGGATCCGGCTGTTCCTGTCCTACATGAAGCTGTAATGTCTCAAATTTAAAGTTTCTCTCTGCTCTTGTTTTCTTTGCCATAGTGATTTTCCTCCTCTTATTCCGGATCGGGACGTCGCATTTCATTCCCGAAAAATTTCTTATTTTCATTTACCAACCACCCTATCTGGTTGCAAGGTAATAGTACCATATGTTGGAAAATCTGTCTAATTGGATGTACTCAGAGTTTGCTATAGGTTTTTCCTATTGCTTCATGCAGCGTCAAGGCACTGCATGAAGCATGATCTTTTGCACCCTTTCCGGCATTTCTCATACACTGAACATATAGAATGATCGCTAAGAGAGGTCTTTTGGTATTATGAGAAAAATTCTGGCACCGGTTCTTTTTGTGTTTACGGCGGCGGCTCTGCTCACCGGGTGTAAAAAGAACGCGGAATCATCCTTAACTCCCGTGACTTTAAATGAGGTTGCCCACTCCATCTTCTACGCGCCCCAGTATGCCGCCATCGAGCTGGGGTATTTTGAGGAGGAGGGAATCGATCTGACACTGGTAAACGGTGCAGGGGCTGACAAGGTCATGACAGCCCTGGTATCCGGGGATGCGGACATCGGGTTCATGGGATCTGAGGCGAGTATCTATACTTATATCCAGGGCGATGATGACTACGCCGTAAACTTCGCCCAGCTCACCCAGCGGGCTGGGAACTTCCTCGTTGGACGGACACCGGAAGCTGATTTCAAGTGGGAAAACCTCATTGGGAAGAAAGTTTTAGGTGGCCGTGCCGGCGGCATGCCCCAGATGGTCTTTGAGTATATCTTAAAGAAGAACGGCATCGATCCCGCAAAGGATCTCTCCATCGACCAGAGCATCAGCTTCGGTCTCACCGCCGCGGCATTCACCAGCAATGATTCCGACTACACCGTCGAGTTCGAACCCTTCGCGACAGCCCTGGAACAGGAAGGAAACGGCTATGTAGTCGCATCCCTCGGAAAAGACTCCGGCTATGTACCCTACACCGCCTACAGTGCAAAAAAAAGCTATATTGAAAAGCATCCGGAGATCATACAAAGCTTCACCAATGCGATCCAGAAAGGCCTCGACTACGTGAATACCCACTCCGCCGCAGAGATCGCCGAGACGATCAAACCGCAGTTTCAGGAGACAGACACCGAAAAGATCAAGATCATTGTGGAACGTTACAAAGAACAGGATACCTGGAAAGGAAATACCATCTTTGAAAAAGAGAGCTTTGAACTTCTTGAGAATATACTCGAGGAAGCCGGGGAGCTTGACACACGGGTTCCTTATGAGGATCTTGTGAATACGGAGTTTGCGAAAGAAGTTGCAGCACAGTAATCCCATCTGCTGCAGGGCATCCGCAATAACAGGCGCTATCTCTCCCCTGCAGAAATCAGCGGCAGTTTTCTCAAGTTTTTGGCATCAAAAAACGGAAGCCCCGGACCGTATCACTCATACGTCCTGACCGCTTCCGTTTTTTCAATTATTTTTTTGTCCGCTCCGGACACGACACAACGATCACCGACAGTAAAATTGCCGCGATCCCCGTGAGCGTCCTTCCGGTCATAACTTCATGGTATACAATAACTCCCACGATCACGCTTGTCAGCGGTTCAAAAGTCGAGAGCATCGAGGCGTTCTGCGCGCCGACATACTTTGTACCAAGCTGAAATGCCGTCGAGGCGATCACACCTGCTGACAGGGCAAAGATGACCGTCAGTCCCCAGCCTGCCGCTGCGATGCCCAACGTAAATTTCCCCGACTCCAGCGCGATCAGGAATATCTCCACGGTGCCGATTCCGGAAAGCCAGAAACTTAACTTATACGGATGCATGTCCACGAGTCCGCAGTGATCTAACAGCAAAATATACAGTGTGTAGACGATTCCTGAGACAAACGCGAGCAGAAATCCCATCAAGCTGACCGTCCCATCCGCCTGGCAGAGACACAGGATCCCTGTCACGCAGAAAAGACAACTCACCGCTTTTTTTCTGGTAAGTCTCTCATGATAAAATACGATACTTCCGATCAGGACAAGCACCGGATACACAAAGTGGATCGTTGTCGCCATTCCGGACGGGAGGTAATTGTAAGAACTCCAAAGCAGATACGGCGTCAAGCAGTACCCTTGGGCGCAGAAAAACAGCTTTTTGAATTCATCCCGGCTCACGCTGTAATCTTTATGCATCCAGACTGCATTCACGATCCAGAATGTCACTGCCGTTATCATCATACGGAAGAATGTCAACGTGACCGAATTTCCGCCCATGGTGTAGATCTGCTTCGACAGCAGCGGATTCACCCCAAACAGAACCGCTGATAAGATCGTATAGAATATCCCTTTTATTTTCACACTATCGCCATCATTTCAGCTTTGTCGCGCAGTGGCTCGTATTATAGTTCCATCCTGTCTTCTCAAGCTCCTCGATATCTTTCACGACAGCATCTACGAGGCAGTCATTCATGAGCTTTCCTTTTTCCGCTGTCGCGATGGTCGCGTCACCAGTCTGGGCTGTGTCTGTGATCTCAGCGAAATCCCACTTGATATCGACATGTTCCGGAAGATGATCTGGCACGACGCAGGTTGCCTGATCCGGCTCACACCACTGCGGGAATAAATGGTAAGCGATGGAGGATTCGCCCTCTCCCGCATGTCCAAGTCCGTTCCAGACCTTGAAGGTTCCTTCCGGGACGAGCTTTCCGGCGATGACCCACCATTCCGGCAGGGACGCGATTCTTGCGTCCGGATATTTCTCCTTGATCTTTCTCGCCGCGATCTCGATTGGAGCGATATTTCCGTCATGTCCGTTCATCAAAAAGATCTTATTGATACCGTTTCTCAGGACAGATTCCACGATATCATAGATCACATGGATCATGGTCTCATAATCAAAGGTCAGGGTAAACGGGAATGTGTCATAATGTCCGCTGTAGCCCACAGTAATCGGCGGGAGAACCAGCATTCCCGGCACACGGTCCGCCACCTGTTTGCTGAGTTCGTAGGAGACGATGGTGTCACAGCCCTCTGCCAGATGCTGTCCATGGGCCTCGCAGGAACCGATCGCCAGAATCACCTTATCAAATTTACCTTCTTTTATCTGGTGGGCTGTCATTTTTAATAATTCGTTCATACTGTGTTTCTCCTTTCTAAAATGGTCATTAATTGCGGAAAAGGCGCCTCTGCACGGTCAGAAGCGCCTTTCCCACAAGAGGTAACGGTATAATGAGAAATTGTAAGCTATTTTATTTTACGAGATAGAGGTACGGTCTGCGGTCCTTGAATGACGGAAGTTTCGCGCGGACCTGTTTGATTCTGTCTGTATCGATGGTCGCGCAGATAAGCTGCGGTGTCTCACCTGCGGAAGCAACTGCAACACCCATCGGATCAACGATAATGCTCTCGCCCATGCTGTTTACGCCAACCTGGTCTGCCGCAACGATGTAAGCGGTGTTCTCGATGGCTCTCGCTGTGATCAGAGTCTTGAACTGATGGGATTTTAACGGACCGCTTGCCCATGCTGTCGGCATGAGAATGATGTCGGCTCCCTTAAGGACCTGGTCCCTCGCAACCTCCGGGAATCTTACTTCGTAGCATACAAACAGTCCGATTTTTCCGAACGGGGTATCGATCGGATCAAACAGCTTGTCGCCTGGGCAGATCGTATCAGACTCTTTATATCCGAACGCATCGTAAAGATGTGTCTTTCTGTACACGCCCTTGACCTCGCCTTCGCTATCGATAATCATTGTCGTATTGTGGTTGCGCGGATCTGCCGGATTGTCTACTTTTTCATTCATTCCGAATGCGATCCATACATGGTTGTCTTTTGCCAGTTTCTTCATTTCCGTTGCAAACGGTCCGTCCAGAGTCTGGGCGCTCGCAAGTTGTTTCTCATGCGGAGTTCCCGCCGGATAAAGGCTCATAAAGCACTCCGGGAATACGATAAAGTCTGCATGATAATATTCTACAGCCTCTGCAACTGCTTTTCTAGCGTTCTCAAGGTTGATCTCCGGGTCACCATTCTGCTCCATCTGAGCAACTACAAATCTACTTTTCATAAGAATACCACCTTTATCATTTTTAGCATTACATTAAGCACCAAGCAGTAAATTCGGAAGCCATGTTACGATCGGCGGGAAGAATGTTACAAATAAAAGTGCTATAAAGATCGGAAGATAGAAAGTCTTTGTACCTGCAATTACGTTCTCAAGAGGTTCTCCCGTTACTGTACTGAGTACGAACAGACACACACCTACCGGCGGAGTGGAAGCTCCGATCGTTACCGCGAGGGCAACGACAACGCCAAGGTGGATCATATCGATTCCGAAAGCTGCCGCAATCGGCATTAATACAGGAACCATAACGAGCTGGATAGAAGTACCGTCCATGAAGCATCCAAGGAAAAGAAGGATAAAGAGGATGATCAAGAGGACGACATACTTACTGGAAGTAAAACCAACCAATGCGTTTGTGATAGTTTGCGGAACCTGTTCTTTTGTCATGACCCATGCGATAACAGAACCAACACCTGTAAGGAACATGATGGAGGATGCGGAGGTAATTGTCTTCTTGAGCGCATCAATCAGGTTCTTGAGAGAGAATGTCTTGTAAATGATGCTTACAAAGATTGCATATACGCATCCAAGGATACCGACCTCTGTTGCTGTTGCGACACCGGTACCAACACCGAGGAATAATAATACCGGGCAAAGAAGAGCGAAGATACTTCTCTTTGTTGCAGTGATAAGTTTCTTAAGACTAAATTTTTCTGGTTCTGGGCACTGTACTTTTCCGGTCGCACACATGAAGTAAATCTGTGCCATTAACGCTGCCGCAAGAATAAGTCCCGGAAGAAGACCTGCCATAAAAAGTTTTCCCGGGGAAGTATTGGAAAGGGAACCGAATACCAGTAAAACAACGCTGGGAGGAATGATCGGTCCCAACAGAGATGCCGCTACGGTTACACCGGTGGAAAACTTTCCGTCGTATCCTTTACTTCTCATTGCCTTTACGCCCAGCATTCCAAGACCAGCCGCATTGGCAACCGCAGTACCGGAGATTGCTGCGAAGACAACGGATGTAACAACGTTAACCTGTGCAAGGCTTCCTTTCATATGTCCAACAAGAGCTTCACACCAGTCAAAGATTCTCTCAGTGATACCGCCGCTATTCATGATGTTTCCAAGAAAGATGAAAAATGGAATCGCCATAAGTGTGTAGTTGCTCATGCCGCCGGAAATAAGGCTTGGGATAATAACAGGATCAAGTCCGCTGTATTTTATAGCGGCTAACGCTCCGATTGCCATCGCCATGGAGATTGGTGCTCCTAAGAGTACAAATACAATCAGGATGATAAACATGAAAATCGCAATCATTTCTCATCTCCTCCTTTCTTTCCAAAAACCGCAAGTGCTGCTTTAACAGTGTTCGCAATGTATTTAATCTCTGTTGTTCCGATTCCTATAAACAGAGCGTAGCTTCTGAATTTAAGAGGATATCTCGCTACAATCGTCACATTGTTGCCCTGTGATAAGTACAATTTATAGAGGTTTACTAATAATATATAGTTCATGAATACGAGCATGGCCGCCACAAAGAGATCAACGATCTTTCGTGCGGAAGGCGAAAGCTTATTGATAAATAAGTCCAGGCAGATGTCCGCATTGTCATTCGCAACTTTCGGGAGACCGAGCATTGCGAACCATAACATTAAGAGTACACTGATTTCCTGTATCCAGATAAAGGAATTTCCCCATAAGTTTCTCTGTAAGATCTCATAGGCGTTTAAAACAATTGCTGCAACGAGTGCAACAACGGCGATCCATCCTTCTACTTCGACGATGCCGTCATATATTTTTTTCAATGTTTTCATACGCTTACTCCTGCAAATTGCTAAGCTTTTGGGAGAAGTTCCCGACCGATCCGGATCAGGAACCCAGTTCCCTTAAGCCTGTCTGTGTGAATCAGTTCTGTCGATTAGTTTAAGCCAAGTTCTTTAACGATGATCTCGTTGAATTCGCCCTTTGCGGCTAAACCTTTGTAGTAATCTTTCAGTGCGTCTGCGAAAATGCTGTCATCAAAGTCAAGATCAAATGTAACGCCGCCTTTTGCTTCAAGTCTTGCAATCATATCGTCAACGTCTTTTTCAATGATCTCGTTAGAGTGTGTTGCTGCATCGTTCGCTGCGCGGATAAGTGCATCCTGCTGATCTGCTGTAAGGCTGTTGAACTTGTTGAGGTTCATAACCATCCAGAGTTCTGCCGGATAGCAGTCCATACGTGTTACATAAGGTCCAACCTCGTAGAATGCCATGGACTCTACATTTGAAATCGGGCAGTTAACAGCGTCGACCTGCCCCTGCTGAAGAGCCATATAGCACTCACTGTAATTGACAACGGTTGTTGTTACACCGAGAGATTTCATTGCTTCCATGAATACAGGAGAATCTGCGGAACGAAGTCTCATTGCCTTTAAATCAGCAACGCTTGTGATTGGCTTTGTAGAGCATGTAACGTAGTACGGTCCACGTCTCCAGTCACGGTTTGTGTTGATGAGTTTAAATCCTGCGGACTCAAGCTGCTGTTCCTGTAATTTACCGAAATCGCCTTTTACGATCTCTTCATATTTATCCCAGCTGTCAAATAAGAACGGGTAAGAGCAGATACCTGTGTCTACGCCGTATCCTAAGTAGAAGATACCGCCCTCGCAGTACATATCAACAGTACCTAACTGCATGTTGCTGACTACTGTTGTGGAGTCGCCTAACTGCTCACTCGGATATACAGTTACTTCAACGGTTCCGTTTGTGTATTCTTTTACAAGATCAGCGAAATCTTGGAAGGATTTTCCCTCAAAGCTGTCTGCCGCAACCTTTGTTGCTAAGGATAACTTTACGACATCACCGCTCGCTGCTGTGTTTGAAGCTGCCTGTGTCGTTCCGCCTGCTGCTGTTGTCGCCGGTGTAGAGGAACCGCCTGATGAGCATCCGCCGAGCATTGTAGCTACCATACCTGCTGTCAGTACCATTGCTAATGTTTTTTTCATGTGTAATCCTCCTGTTTTCTTTGGTTATGTTAATCTTATTTATTTTTCTCTGCATCTTCCCACGGATTTGCTTCCTCACCGGCGATCTTTAACGCGTCGTTGATGATCGGGAAGTAATCGGACATCTTCTTTCCACTTCTGAAGCCTGCGAACATTCCGTCCGGAGCCTGCTCTGCGCGGTTTCCAGCTTCGCCCATCTCTAAGAGTTTCTCGCACTCTTCCGGTTTCATAACGATTACACCCTCAGCGTTTCCGAAAATAATGTCGCCCGGATTTACAACAACGCCGCAGCAGTTGACCGGTACATTGAAGCTTGCGGTCTTATCTTCTTTAATAGTAGTTGTCACAACGGAAAGTCCTGTAGCGAATACCGGAAGTCCTACGGATACGATTCCTGCGGAGTCTGTTGCCGGTCCATCGATAACGATTCCTGCCATTCCCTGGCACTGCGCGTTTAAGGAGCATCCGTCACCGCAGCATGCGTGGATGTTTTCTCCGCCGCGGTCTACAACGATTACGGAACCCTTCGGTGCATGTTCAACTGCGTAATATAACATGATGTTGCTGTCGCCTGTCATTCTTACGGTAACAGCCGGCCCGATCATCTTGAAATCTTTGGATACCGGTTTGATGCTGGTATTCATATATCCGTTCTTTACAAAATGCCCAAGCTGTGCCGGATCAACCTTCATAAAACGATCGATGAGTTCTTTTGTTAATGCCATAATTTCCTCTCCTTTTGATTCTTTGTAGTAAGCATTCTCCAAACCGCCCTGCGGTCCCGGAGGATCTTATTTTGTTTCGTTCAATGCTTCTGCACTTATATATAGCAACCCATGTGCCAAATTCAGCAAATTCCCCTCTTTTTATAGTTTTGCATATTTTTTTGGCTATATCTGCCTTTTTGAGTGCTGTTTTTGTGCATTTTTCACAATTTCCATTTTTCTTTTCACCTTACAATTAGTATGTATCGGCTGTTTTAGTCTCATTTTTTAGACATTATTTCGATATTTTTCTCACTTTTGAGACTTCCGTTATGTTTCAGACTTACTCAATTTTCATATTTGGTCCAAATCAGACCGTCTGCTTATCAAAAAACGGAAAAGACTTATAACTTCACTTAAAAATTATAAGTCTTCTCCCTTTATTCCTTAATAAACTCATTCATTTTTCTATAATAGGATGCCACACTGATATCCAGCTCATCACAGATCTCTTTAATCTGCTTCTTCGTCGGCTGTCCTCCATATTTTTTTACTTTATTCTTTAATACATCCACTTCTTTTTCATGGAGAAGCTCCTTTAACGTCTTCTTTTCACCCTCGCCATTCTCAGATTTTAGACCGTTGATCTTTTCTGGAAGAACGTCCATGGAAATCACGTTACTTTTCTCGAACGTCATCATATATTCCACGCAATTTTCCAATTCCCTGACATTTCCCGGCCAGCAATATTCCATCAGCTTTTCGAGAACAAGAGTGGACACTCCGCGGATATCTTTCTCGAGAATCTTATCATATTTTCCGAGGAAATACTGGACAAGAACAGGAATATCTCCCGCCCGTTCCCTTAAAGGCGGCAGATGAAGCGGAACCACGTTCAGTCGGTAATACAGGTCTTCCCGGAATTCCTTCCTCTCGATCATTTCCTCTAAGTTTCTGTTTGTCGCGGCAATAATCCGCACATCTACGTCGATCAGGGAATTAGAATTGCTTCCGATTCGGTCGATCTTTCTCTCGCTCAGGACACGGAGAAGTTTTGCCTGGAGATATAACGGCATCTCGCCGATCTCATCCAGGAAAAAGGTTCCCTTGTGGGCCAGCTGGATCTTACCGATTTTTCCGCCTTTTCTCGCGCCGGTAAAAGCACCTTCCTCGTATCCGAACAGCTCACTTTCCATCAGGGACTCCGGAATCGCTGCGCAGTTCATCGCGACGAACGGTCCATCTTTCCTGGAGCTTTTCGCGTGAATCAGGCGGGCGAAAAGTTCTTTTCCTGTTCCGCTCTCCCCTGTGATCAGGACATTTGTGTTGTGACGGGCTGTCACTGTCGCCTGACTCACAAGCTCCCGCATCTTCTTATCCGCAAAGACCAGCTGATTCTCGATCCCATTTGTATCTCCCTCTGTCTGGTTGATCTGCTCCTGAATCTGGGAGAACGGGCTTATGATACAGAGAACATCCCCGTCGCTCTCATTGACGTACAGACTCTTCACCTGGAGAAGGAACTGGAAATCATCCACGGTCCTGTGGATCTCACGAATGTTGTTCCGGTGTGTCTTTACGGTATTTTCAGCGACTTCCTTCACGTCCTGGAGGAGCATCTCGCCAAGCTTCGGTTCATCCAAATGCAGATATATCTTTGCCAGCTTGTTGATATGACGGATCTCTCCGTTCGATGAGATCAGAAGTGCTCCTTCTTCCATGGTCTCTACCACATAGGTAAGATTGTTATTAAGCACCCTCATCTGATCCACCAGATCTTCCTGCTCCAGCTTGCTGGCAATCAAATTGGATATCTTCTCAATACATAACAGCAGCTGGTCCTCTTTTGTCTCGATCAGTTTCTTCTGTTCCTTGTCAAAGGATGCGAAATACACACACCCCTCAACTTTTTCCTCTGGTCCTACAAGAATCGGATGACCGATCAGTGCGTAATTCGCAAAATCGAATTTCCTGTCATCATAGTAATATTTCTCCATATAAGCCAGTGCATCACGAACGATCACTGGCTTTTTTGTTGCTGCCATCTGGAGGGAAAAACCATTTTTCCACTCGGGCCGCATCTCATCTTCTCTATATGCAGAACCATGGGTCTTGAACCAGTCATTTGATCCGGCAACACGTTCCAGCGGATCAATATTTGTAATTGTAAATTCCAGATTTAATACGGCTGCGAACGACTCACATAGCGTATCCAGATACTCTTTGATATCTGTTAATTTCATAGATATTTCCCCTTCTAACTCTTATAGCCGACAGCTTTCCTCACATTTACTGCCGTTTTTATCAACTCGGTTTCATATCTGCCTGTATTTTTCTCAGGCTGCTAAAACGCCCCCCTCGAATATATTATAATGTTCGATTATTTTTGTCAATTCGGAACACACCATAATTAAATTCTATATTTCCCCCAATTGCATTCGTTTATCCAGTTATTATTTTGAACAGGTGTCTTATTTTTGTTAAATTTCCACCAAGGCTTAAAAATATAAAATCTCCCTTTCCGAAAATCAGCCACATTGCCAAAACATTCGGAAAGGGAGTTATCTGGAAAAGGTCGCTATTTTCTACGATCTCTTATTTCGATTAGTCAACTTTCATCAGATCTGCAATTTTTCCTTTAACGCCTTCCTCAACCAGACGGTCGATGTTGATCAGCGCATCCAGATATTTACCTTCCGCAAAATTCTTTCTCCACTCTACTTCGTTGCGGTCTGCAGCTTCTGCCTTTTCAACTAATTCCGCAAATCGGTCAGCTGGAGCTACAATAACACCGTCTACATCTCCGTATACGATGTCACCCGGATTAACAACTGCACCGCCGCAGCATACCGGAACATTGTACTCGCCGTCGATTCCCTTTAATGTATTTGTTACGGAAGCACGTCCTGTGGAGAATAACGGGAAACCGAGAGCCTTAATCGGACGTGTATCAGTATTCGGTCCATCAACGATAATACCTGCAAGTCCAAGACTCTTCGCAGCCTGAACAACCATCTCACCGACAGCAGCCACACGCTTGTCACCCATACGGTCAATAACAACAACGGACCCCTTCGGAGCACGTTTCATTGCGTAGTAGAGCATTGCGTTATCGTTGCCTGGAAGTCTTACGGTGAATGCCGGTCCGATCATCTTGATATCTTCGCTGATCGGTTTGATGCTTGCATCCATGAATCCGCCCTGAACATAATGTCCGATCTGAGCCGGGTCTGTCTTTAACGCACGTGCAAATAATTCGTTCATGTCCATAATAAATACCTCCGCATTTTAATATTCCGTATTCGGTATGCCAAAATTTTGTTTTTTATAATATCGCCTGCTGGCGATATGTGTGGAACTGTTTCCTTGGTTTTCAGTATTTGGTATACCGAAATTTCATAGTTAAAATATAACACTCAAAATTCATTTTTTCAAGTGCTTTCGACAGAATATTTTATTCTTGTACAAATCATATAAAGATATATCGGGAAATATATACACATTTTACAAGTAACTTGATCCATCTCTGCATGACAACAGAAGGCCATCCGGAATATTCCCGGATATGCCTCAGAACACCAGGTTCTCATCGCTGTTGATCTGCAGAATCTCCGGAACCTTTTTGAGGTGGCCTTCCCATACGGAAATATGGCGCTCCAACTCTTCTCTTCCCTTCTGGTACTCATGGTTCTTCAGACATTCCAGAAGTCTACTGTGATTGCTGCAGTAGGTATCCAGAGAGAAGCTTCCATAACGCACCGAAAGAACAGAGGTGCGAATCAACTGGTCACCCAGCTCTGACATAATATGGAACACATTGTCATTTCTTGAGATTCTGGCGATCTGTAAGTGAAACTCGATATCCGCTGCCATCGCCTCATAATGGGACGCTTTTTCTTTCTTTTCCGCGATTTTTTCCATATTTCGATAGATCCGTTCCAGTTCCTCAACATCCTCGTCCGTGATCTTCTGCACTGCCAGATCATAGGACATCAGCTCCAGGGGGCGGCGGATCTCCATAAGGCTCTGCACACTCTTCCACGTCAGAAGACTTACGACCTTAAACTTTCCCTTTTTTGAGATCCAGCCCTCCTGCTCCAGCGTCCTCAAAGCATCCCGGATCGGAGTCCTGCTGACAGACAGGGAATCCGCCAGTTCCCTCTCATTCAAGATTTCCCCCGGTTTAATATGATTTGCGACGATCAGCTGCTTCAGCTGACGGTATACCTTCTCTGAATAAATTTCATTTTTATCGATTGCAGTCAACTGAACATTCTCCATTTGACTCCCCCCTGCACCTTCGATTTTGAATCCGTTCTAAATTTAGATCCTTTATATATTGTTTTTAGTATACCATAATCCAATCCATCGTCAACAGGTTTCCTGATTTTAAGCTAAACGTAGTCATAAATGAAAAAAGCCTCCCATCATCAGGAAGCTCTTTATATAAAAAAACGGCAAAACGCATAGATCACGTTTTACCGCCCTTTTTCGTAGCCAGCGCTGCAATAAAAAGCGCAACTGCGGCGCTGACGATCTTTACAACAAACATGGCTACGGTTCCTTCCGGGTATGCGATGGAAATGAATGCAAAGTGGTCGCCGATCATGGCGTTTGCACAGGTACAGAAAGCCATTGCCAGAACCTTTCCTCGTTCGTCCATCAGGGCGATCATGTCGTACATCGGAAGCGGGTTAGCCAGGCAGGCTAACATTCCGGTGACGGAAGGACCGTTTACGCCCATGAGCCTTGCGATCATATTGAGGACCGGTGAGAGGATCCTTGAGAGCACATGTACAAAGGGATAAGCGCCCGCAAGAGTGATTCCGATCATGGAGATGATCTCCAGCTGGTCAGCCAGAGGATCCATCCCGGGGATCACGGTGATCCCCAGCGTTGCCTCAACACCTGCGGCCGCAAGCGCCAGAATGATAAAGGCCTGTAAGAGGTTTCCAAAGGCGCGGAAGATAATCAGGGTCTTTTGAGGAAAGAAAATCATTCCACCCGCAAGGAGAGCAGCCAGAACAAAAGCGGGAGCTGCGTTGATCAGGGTGTAGCGCAGCGTAAGACCTGAAAACATGGCTGCCGCGATAGTACCGAAGGGAATGGAGATGATCCCGAAGACGATTCCTCTGGAGACGGCGGGGGCGTCCTCAGGGCGGCAGAGCGTCAATGCCACCGGGATCGTGAAGGCGATGGTAGCGCCGAGAACAGTACTCAAAATGACTCCGCCCAGCATGATCGCCGCAGGATCGTCTGTCATGGACGCTGTCATGTAATAGCCTCCCATATCAAGACCGAAGCAGGTTCCGGCAATGATGGAGGGGTCTGCGCCGATTGTGCTGAAAAGCGGTGTCACGAGCTTTAAAAGCAGTCGGCCGACCACAGGGGCGTCCCTCATAGAACGCACCTAAGTATCTTGGTTCACAATTCAC
>OGZX01001011.1_pt1 | contig 30862 bp, 28 predicted proteins | sample 1576881 | NCBI WGS metagenome assembly OGZX01 (sample SAMEA3541542, study PRJEB24748) | human gut metagenome | biome: human gut; feature: human-associated habitat; material: faeces | place: China | collected 2012 | reverse complement strand
CCTTTCAAGAATGAAAATCTTGCGTCCTAACCGATAGACGAACGGGCCATCCTGTCAAAGTTCTCACTTTCAGCTCTCTGGGATTGTTGATTTCCCGATTGCGAGTGCAAAGATAGATGTTCTCTTTAAACTGGCAAAATATTTGAAAGGAAAATATATGGAATCTTTCGCATTTAACATCTATTTTGAACTCATGTCTTGCAGATGTATTTCCAACGCATTGACCGAAATGTTTATTTCCCAGATACATACGCATAGCGAGGCGGCCAATAGTAACAGCCCGACCCCGAAGATCCAGGCGGCGATGATCTGCCAGGAGATGTAGATGAAAAACATCGAGATCACACAAAAGAGCAGGCTGAGCAGTCCCAGAATTTGCATGGAACGCGTCAGATACAACCGTTTCCGGAGATTGGCTATCTGTGCGACATTTTTCGGATCGTGTGTCTGCTGGTGCTTTTCTTTTAATGTACGCACGAGGCTCGCATACGAAATGAACCGGTTTGTGTAAGCCAGAAGGATCAGCGAGACTGCCGAGAAGAGCAATGACGGAGTGGTAAGCGTAAGTTCCTGCATATTTATATGTACTTTATAATTTAGTAGTTTGTTATGTAATAAAACAAAGCGGAAAAGGAAAATGTTGTAACTTTGTTATCCAAATAACGGTGATATGTTGTGTAAAACGCGTGGGGTTGTCCTGCATTCCATTCCGTATAACGATAAGTACTCTATTATATATATGTATACGGAGGCTTTCGGACGTGCTTCCTATCTGGTTGCCCGTAGCCGGGGAAAGAAGTCGTCTGTCTCGAAAGCGCTCTTTATGCCTCTTTCGGTTGTGGAAATGGAGGTCGAGCATCTGAATAAGCGCGATTTGCACCGCATCCGTGAAACGAAACTTTGCTATCCGCTTACGGAGGTGTTCTGTAATCCGGTCAAGAACGTGCTTGCGCTTTTCCTGTCCGAAGTCCTTTTCCGGGTGGTGAAGGAGACAGAACCGGATTCGCGACTTTTTGAATATCTGTATGAGTCGATACAGTTGCTGGAGCTGTCGGATAAGGGGGTGGCGAATTTCCATTTGGTGTTCTTATTGCGGCTTTTGTACTATATGGGGATATATCCGAATGTTGATTCGTACGTGGCAGGTTCTTGCTTCGATATGCTGAACGGCGTGTTTGTTGAACACATTCCGATGCACCGTCATTATCTGAACCGGGAGGAAAGCGTGGTCTTTGCCCGGTTACTGAAGATTAGTTTTGAAAATATGTCCTTATATTCCTTTTCCCGTCAGGACCGCGTGAACGTCATCAGCCGTATTCTTGAATATTATCGTTTGCACCTGCCGGATTTCCCCGAAATAAAGTCCCTGTCAGTCATGCAAAGTCTGTTTGATTAACAGATTGCTTCTTCAAATACTTGCCAGTTTGCAGAAAAGGTTATACTTTTGCCCGCACTTATGGTAAAAAAGGGCTCTGTAGTTCAACGGATAGAATAGAAGTTTCCTAAACTTTAGATAGGGGTTCGATTCCCCTCGGAGCTACAAAAAAGGCAATCGACTATACGATTGCCTTTTTTGTTATTGCAGTTCAAGTATAACATCCACCTCATCCAGTATACCCCGAAGCTGGAATCCTCTTACCTGTATATCTTCGAAGTAGGAATAGCTCCCATCCGGAAAATCCATATAAATGGAGTTGGGGTAATAATAGTTGTCATCATCCCAATGCCACCGGAATATTTCTTCTGTTTTGCGAACTAAAAAACCATTCCTGTAAAATTCGTAGTAGTCGGAACCAGTCCAGTCGGAATAGAAATTCAGTTCATGATAACACTCCTCTCCGTTGTTTGTGCGATAGTTTTCTGCCCAAGTGCCGGAGCATAATGCCGATGTCAGGTCGTATCTCCCATCATAATACGGATCATCCTCACAACTGTTGAATAAACAGAATGCTGACAGCAGTAGCAGAAAACTGAGTATATTTTTCTTAATCATAGTCCCATACATTTATATTCAAGGAACAAAGATATGAATAAAAACTGTATGAAAGGGTATTAGTTGTTGAGATCTGTTTTTACAAGGCTTATTTGGGAGCGGCATTGACTTTTTCATTGATAATATCTGTCGCTTTCTTCAATTGTTTTATGATAGTGTTCTTTTCCGATTTACCGAAACGTATGTCCGGCAGGTAAATCCCAAGACTTGCAATAATCTTCCCTTTTTTTAGAATGGGGGTGGCTAAGCCGACTACATGGTTCTTATTCCATGAGAGCTCAATGTTATTGGTTCGTATTTCGTTTAGCAGTTGGATTAACTCAGACTTATTTTTTACTTCCGGCCATTCCTCTTCTGTCGGTAGTCCGACTTTCTCAATGAAATCATTTAACTCTTTAGGAGAATAATGTGCCAGAATCATTCTGCCCGTTGTGGCTCTGTAAACGGAAGATTCATTTGTTGTACGAACTTGGATTTCGTGTGTGCATTGCGATTCATGCAGCAAAATTCTTTTGTTGCCTTTTATCACTGATAGTATTACTGTTTCATTGATGTTGTCACGCAGGTTGTCCATGGTGGTTTTTGCTGCGTTGATAAGCTCTGTATTATAAGAGTTGTCATGCGTGAGCTGATAAACCATATAGCCTAACTTATATCCTTTCTTTGTTCCCGACTGTTCTACGTAATTACGGTATACAAGTGTTTTTAGAATATTGGCGCAAGTCCCTGCATTCAACTCTACTGCAGTTGCAATTTCGGACAATCCGAACTCTTTATCAGGCTCTTGTGCTAATATTTCAAGAATATTCAGTGCTCTGTTTATGACTTGTATCATACTTCCCTTTTTTTGTTTCGTGTAATATTACTGTCTACTTATCAAGTACTTTTGCAAATCTACAAAAAATATGGCATTAAAAAAGGTTTCTTAAAACCTTTATTCATGTACTCTGTTTTTGTTTCCGATATAATTTTATAATGTAAAATAAAATATTGCTTTATGTTCTTTTTTATTCGGCTGTTTTATTGTTTGTGCTTAATAAATGGCTGTCAATCATGTTTTTTAGCATAAAAGTTGATTTTTTCATGTAAAATGTTTTGCGCTTTGCGTGAATGTTTTTAATATTGCATTGTAAAATTATATTTTATAATAACAAAACAATATGTTAAACTTAATTCATGTCTTATGAAAAATCGGCAGAGTTTCTTGTTATGGATGTTGCTATTTCTTGGCAATGTCTCGGTTTTTGCTCAGCATGCTGTAAAGGGACAAATTACAGATGCTAAAACAGGGGAACCTTTAGTTGGAGTGAATGTTGTATTGAAAGGTTTGTCTGAATCTGGAACTATTTCGGATTTGAATGGGAATTACTCTTTATCTGTTTCCGAATCTTCTACTTTGATTTTTTCTTATATCGGTTATGTCAGCCAGGAGGTTTCAGTAAAAGGTCGGTCGGTTGTGAATGTTTCTTTATCAGAAGATGTGGAGGCCTTGGAAGAAGTCGTGGTGATAGGTTATGGTACGATGAGAAAACGTGATGTCACAGGAGCTCTTTCTCAAGTGAAAGCAAAGGACATGCAGGCAATCACGGTCCCGAATCCTATCCAGGCATTACAAGGACGTGTTCCGGGGGTGGCGATTACGACAAATACCGGGGCGCCGGAAGGTAATTTTACAATCCGCGTCCGTGGTACTAACTCTATCAAAGGGGGGAATGATCCTTTGTATGTGGTAGACGGCATGCCTGTAAATCCTTCATCTATCAACAGCCAGGATATTGAGTCCGTAGAAGTTTTGAAAGATGCTTCGGCTACGGCGATTTACGGTTCGCGCGGTGCAAACGGAGTGATTTTGATTACGACTAAAAAAGGTAATACCGGTGCCACATCTGTTTCTTACGACGGGAGTTATGGTGTTCAGTCTTTGATCAAAAAGATGGATATGCTGGATGCAGCAGAGTGGGCAACTTTAGTTAATGAACAACAATTGAATGATACAGGGAAAGAGTATTTTTCTCCTGAACAGATTTCTTCTTTTGGAAAAGGTACTGATTGGCAGGATTTAGTCTATTCGAATGCACCGATTCAGAATCACAATCTGACGATCAGTGGCGGAAGTGAAAAAACGCAAGTACTGGTGAGTGGTTCCATGATGCTTCGAGACGGTATCATCAAACCAAGTCATTACAATAAATATAATTTACGTGGTAATATCAATCATAAAATCAATGATAAGTTTGATGTCGCATTGATTATGTCTTATGCCCGCACAGCAAAAAGGACAAGGAATAACAATGGAGGAAACAGAGGTAATTCCATTATCGGGGCTGCCATATCGGCTCCTCCTACTTTATCTCCTTATAATGAGGATGGCAGTTATAATAATCTTATGATAGCATATCCCTTTATATCAAATGCATTGTCAAATCCGATTAACGTTATTAATGAGAGAGACAGTAAAACGAAGGCAAATCTTATCAATACCAATGCCGCTTTAACCTATAAACCGATTAAAGGGCTTTCATTGAAGGCATCTATCGGTATTGAAAACCTGGATTACCGGCAAGATGATTATACGACTTCTAAATTTCTGAACAGTACAAACAGTGCATCAGTCAGCCAGAATACGGAAACAACAATTATCAATGAAAATATAGCTAATTATAATATTACATTAGCAGCTGATCACCGTTTGGATTTTACAGGCGGTTTTACCTACCAGCAATATGAAGGTCGTTCGATGAGTATGAGCGGAAATGGATTTATCAGTGACGCACCCGAAACGGACCAGATAGGGGCTGCGGATGCATTTGGAACACCCGGTACCGGTTATTCGAAATGGGTGTTGATGTCTTATTTAGCTCGTGCCAATTATTCATTCAAAGGAAAATATATGGCGACACTCAGTTTTCGTGCAGACGGTTCTTCCCGCTATAGCGAAGGCGATAAATGGGGATATTTCCCCGCAGCAGCCTTAGCCTGGCGTATTTCGGACGAAGGATTCCTGAAGGATGTCGAACAGTTGTCCGATTTGAAGCTGCGGGTTGGTTATGGGGAAACAGGATCGACAGCGATTGATCCATACGCAACATTAAATATGTTGAGTCAGGGAAAAACGCCTGTGAACGGAGGTTCTTATACCTATTATGCAGCCAACACGACTCTGCCTTCTGATTTGAAATGGGAAACAACCGCACAGTGGAATGTCGGTATCGATTTAAGTATGTTTAATTCCAGACTTCGTGTGACTGCCGATTATTATAAGAAAAACACACGCGATTTGTTAAATACCGTGAGCTTACCGGCTTCTACAGGTTACGATACTACGATTAAAAATATTGGAAAGATGAGTAATCAAGGCGTTGAACTTTTGGTCGAAGGAGAAGTTTTCCAAACAAAAGATTTTACATGGACCTTATCTGCCAATTTTGCGCTTAATCGTAATAAGGTTGTTAAACTTTATGGAGGAAAAGATGTTTATGGCAGCCGTGTCGGGCTTGCATATATTGAAGATTTTGTCAATCTGATCCGTGAAGGGGAACCGTTAGGCGTATTTTATACTTATAAGGAAGATGGCTATGATGAAGAAGGTAATCTGAAATATGTAGACCGGGATGGGAATGGTGTATTGAATAATGATGATAAATTTATAACCGGAGATCCGAACCCGGATTTTACTTACGGGCTTAATTCTGACATTCGTTTCAAGGACTTTGAATTTTCATTCTTTTTTCAAGGCAGCCAGGGAAATGATGTCTTTAATGTCGCAGAAACGGCCAATCTGGATTATGGCGTTAACCTGAATGTAAGAAAAGAAGTGCTGTACAGCCATTGGAGCCCAGGTAATACGGATGCTCAGAATGCATCGGCGAAATATCCGAGAATCACTCGCAAATTAACAATGAATTATTCCGACCGCTATGTTGAAAACGGTTCTTATTTGCGATTGAAAAATATTTCATTGGGATATAATCTGCCCGTGTCCAAATGGGCTGTAGGCAGTTGGCTGAAAGGTGTGAAAGTGTACGTCAGTGCTCAGAATATATTGACGATTACAAGTTATTCGGGGTGTGATCCGGAAGTAAACTCTTGGGGTGGCGTAAATGCCGGTTTGGATTATCTGACCTATCCGAATGTGAAAAGTGTGACCTTCGGTGCGAAAGTTCAATTTTAATAAAAGACTTTAAATTATAATGTTATGAGAAATATAGTATGGTTAATGATAATAGTTGCCGCATTATTAACTTCTTGCTCCGACTGGTTGGAGGAAAAACCGAAAGCCGTGGCAGCAGAGACATTTTATAATACGGAAGAAGAGGCAAATGCGGCCGTATTAGCTCCGATCGAAAAGTTTAGGAGTGCATTTGCAATGAGCTATCCCGGCTTAATGGAAACATTTGCTGATTATGCTTATGGGCGTGGCAGTTGGGAATCCAACAGTGATTATGAGGGATTGGATACACAAAATCAGACACGGGCCAATATGGTATGGGCTGCTTGCTATAAAGTGATAAGAGATTGTAATATTGCGATCTCCCGCCTGCCGGAGGCGTCTGAACTGTCGGAAACCTCGAAAGCGGCTTATATAGGAGAATTGCGTTTCCTTCGGGCGTTAGGCTATTTCTATTTAGTGCGCTGTTATAGTGATTGTATTCTTCGTACGGAAGAAAATATGGATGAGTTCAATTTAAATAAAAGTAGTGCGGAAACAGTTTATACATATATTATAGATGATTTGTCGTACGCAATCGAAAATGCTCCTGATAAGGCTCGCCTGGTTGGTACTCCTTGTAAAAACAGTGCGCGTAGTCTTCTGGCTCAGGTATATTTGCAATTAGGTAATTACCAGAACGCCGCTTCCTATTCGAAAGAGGTGATAGATAGCAAGAGTTATTCTTTAGTTCCGGTTTCTTCCTCTCGCGATTTTGACAAGATATTTGGTGCGGATGTAGTGAATACGACAGAAGAAATCTTTTATTTGAAACAAGATAATGAAAAAAATATCGGCTGGGAATACGTTATGTTCTGTGCACATCCTTCAGCGAAGATCAACGGAGAGCCGATGCATGGCGCCGGCGGTTGGTATGGTATATACACAACGACTGAAAATAAACTGATTTCAGAATGGGATGTAAACGATTTTCGTAAAGATTTTAATTTGTTACAATTAGATTTTGGTTTGGGCGACAATACTTACTTATTGGCTAAGTTCCATGATCCGAGCAGTAGAGCTTCGGGAAATTCAAATCCCTTGATTCGTTATTCGGATATTCTGTTCACGTATGCGGAAGCCATAACAAAAGCAACAGGCAGTCCTACGGCAGATGCAATCGAGGCATTAAATAAAATTCATCGCCGTGCCTATGGATATGATCCGGAAAGCCCGTCGGAGATTGATTTTAAGTTATCCGATTATGGTTCGGTTGATAAATTCATGGAGATATTGATCCGGGAACAGGCCTATGAATGCTTCAATGAAGCCAAACGTTGGCCATTCCTGGTAAGATTGGGGATTGCAAAAGAGCAGATCAGGAAAATTAAAGGTATAGATGTTGCAGACCGGCACCTGCTATTCCCGATTCCGACCACGGAGTTTAATTATAACGAAGCTCTTGACCCGTCGAAAGACCAGAATCCCGGATATTAGATACGCCGGCAAACGAAGATTTTGACAAAATGATTATTTTGCGACCAGAAACATTGTTTCTTGCTTCAAATGCTGTCGTTTGTGACGGGAAACATCGTTTCTTGCTTTGAATTGTCACATTTGTAACCAGAGACATCGTTTCTTGCTTCAAATTGAATCGTTTACAACGAGAAACATGATTTCTGACTTCAAAAGGATGCATTTGCAATAAGAAACATTGTTTCTGGCTTCAAAATAACTAAAGTAAATAAATTGCAATATGAAACGACTGCGTATCCCCTACAAATGGGAGTTGATTATTATGTTATGGGTTGCCTATTTCCTGAATCAGGGCGATCGGCAAATATTTAATGTTGTAATTCCTTTAATTAAAGAGGATTTACATTTGACCGATGTACAATTGGGGCTTGTCGCTTCTGTTTTTACAATTGTATATGGCTGCTTAGTGCCGTTTGGCGGATATATGGGGGATTTCTTAAAGAGGAAATGGATCGTCTTTTTCAGTATACTGATTTTCAGTGTTGGAACTTTATGTACAGGATTCAGTGGAGGATTGATCTCCTTAATCGTGTTGCGTGGCATTACGACAGGAGGCGGAGAAGCCTTTTATTATCCGGCTGCGACATCACTGATCAGTCAATATCATCATAAAACCCGTGCGATGGCGATGTCCATACATCAGACATCCCTTTATGTCGGAATTGTTGCCAGCGGTTTTATTGCGGCCTATATTGGTGAGCATCTCGGCTGGCGGATGTCTTTCTTTACTTTTGGACTGGGAGGTTTGCTGTTATGCATTTATTTGTTTTTCAGGATGGAAGATACACCACAGGAAGTAAAGGATGAAGGACGTCATTCCATAGGGTATGTCATCAAGGAGATTTTCAGGAAAAAGACCGTGTGGATGCTATGTCTGGCATTTGGTGGAATGTGTTTCGTGAATATCGGTTACGTTACCTGGATGTCTACCTTTTATCATGAAAAGTATCATTTGTCTCTTTCGACAGCCGGGTTCACATCCATGTTTTTTCATTTTGCGGCAGCATTGTTGGGCGTTTTAATAGGTGGAAAGTTCTCAGATAAATATGCGCAAAAACGTAAAACTATCCGTATGGAGACGGAGTTTGTCGGCTTGTTGTTAGGCACACCGTTTATTTTCTTGATGGGATATACGTCAAATTTGTATGTGAGCTATGCGATGTTAGCCCTGTTTGGCTTCTTCAGGGGTATTTATGACTCAAACTTATATGCAGCTTTGTTTGATGTGATCGCTCCTGATTTAAGGGCTTCTTCTGTTGGAATCATGACGGCTTTCGCCTTTATTGTCGGTGCATTGGCTCCATTGGTATTAGGATATTTGAAAACTGATTATGGCCTGTCTTTTGGCATATCATTTTTGGCGATATTCTATCTGTTAGGGGCTTTGGCTATTTTTATTGCAATAAAATTCTTTTTCTTGAAAGAGTTTTATGAAGAGAAATGATAATTGGTAAGGAGTCTATAAAATCGTAAAACATGAAAACAGTTACATTATTGGTAGGATTGCTTTTCTCCGCTTTCAGCTTACAGGCACAAGATCGTAAAGATGTCATGAGCGAGGCTTATTGGAATATATGGAATCAGGAGGTCCAGGCAGAAATAGACAAAAATATAGAACAGTATCGGAAAGGAGATGCAGTATTGCAGGTCCCCTCCGGGATAACTATAAAGATAGAACAGTTGAGCCATTCATTTATTTTTGGTGGTAATATCTTTTTATTCGGCCAACTTGAAACGGCACAACAGAATAAACAATATGAGAGTACTTTTGGTGCATTATTCAATGCAGCTACGTTGCCTTTTTATTGGAAAACGTTAGAGCCGGAGAAAGGAAAACCCCGTTACACAGCGGAATCGTCTTATATTTTCCGGCGTCCTCCTGTCGATCCGGTTTTTGAGTTTTGTGAGTCTAACAATATAATGGCAAAAGGGCATGCGATCATTTATGGTATGCGCCGTTGGGGGCATCCGGATTGGATGCCGGCAGATCGTAAAGAGATGGAGGTTTGTTTTGAAGAGCACATTCGGGAATTGGCATCCCGGTATAAAGACCGGATCCAAATGTGGGATGTTGTAAACGAACCGGTAGATCAGGCTAATCGTGGAGTAATGCCTGATGATTATACTTATAAATCATATAAGTGGGCGATGCGATATTTTCCGGAATCAGTCATTTTTAATATTAATGATATCGATTTTCATAGTGGGATTCCTTATGTAAGGAGATATGTGGAAATTGCCCGGAATATGATAGATAGAGGTGTCCGTATAGATAATGTGGGTGCTCAGATGCATATTTTTAATCCGGTCGAGGCACAGAAAATAGCAGAGGGAGATAATATCCTGACGCCGGCTATGCTCACGGAAGTGGTTGATTGCCTGAATGAAGTAGGGCGTCCTGTTCATATAAGTGAAGTGACGGTTTGTGCGCCCGATTCTACGAGTCGGGGAAGTGCGGTCCAGGCGGTTATAGCTGAAAATCTGTATCGTTTCTGGTTCAGTTGTCCCAATGTTACAGGTATTACGTGGTGGAATGTAGTGGATGGCGGAGGTGCTCCGGGTGAACCTTCTTTCTCCGGGCTCTATGATAAAGAGATGAATAAAAAGCCGGTCTATGAGGTCTTGGATGCGTTGGTCAACCGGAAATGGAGGACATCGCTGACACTAACATCAGATGCACAAGGTTTCGTTCGGTTCAGAGGATTTAAAGGACATTATCGTGCTACCTGGACCGATAAAAACGGCAAAAAAGAAATTCAGGAATTTGACATTAAATAATTAAAAATAGAAACGGATATGAAAAGAATAACATTAGTAATCAGTTTGCTTCTCTTTTGTTTCAATCTGCTGGCGCAGAAAAATTTTCCGAAGAGCGCAAAAGAAGATAAAGAGAAAATAATGAGTGAAGCCTATTGGAATATATGGAATCCGAAGGTACAGGCAAAAATCGATAAAGATATCGAGCAAAACAGGAAAGCGAATGCAATTATCGATTTGCAGGATGTCCCGGCCGGGGCCGAGGTGAAGATAGAACAGGTTTCGCACGATTTTGTATTTGGGGCGCATATCTTTAATTATAATCAGTTAGGCTCTCCGGCATGTAATCAGAAATATAAAGATGTATTCGGTTCTTTGTTTAACCGTGCTACGGTTGCATTTTATTGGAAGACGTTCGAGATGCAACCGAACCGTCCCCGCTTCCGCGAAGAATATTGGGATACGGAAGAATATTGGAACCGGCAGACCGATCCGAAACATCAGCCGCACTGGCGCCGTCCTTCTCCTGACCAGATTATCGATTTCTGTATAAGTAAAGGTGTTCCTGTTCATGGACATCCATTGATTTGGGGAAACCGCAAATGGCATAATCCAAATTGGATTATCGGCCAAATGATGACTCCTGAAGAGAAAAAAGAGATGGATAAGTTGATTGTCGAGTATGGAAATTTGGATAATTATCTGGATAGCGAGAAATATACGGATGAGTATCAGAATATGACTGTCGCCCAATTGGAAGCCAAATTTCCTGATCTGACAAAGAAATTGAAAGAATTGTTCGAGAAGCGAATCGTTGAGATTGCTAAATATTATGGAGATCGTGTAAGCAGTTGGGATGTTGTTAATGAAAGTGCACAGGATTTTGCAAAAGGTGTAATGATCCCTGGCTCGGGGCTTTGTAAAAGCAATTATGGTGTTATGCCGGGCGATTATACATTTGAAGCCTTCAAGACCGCAAATCAAGTCTTTTCGGATAATGTTTTACTGAATATCAATGACTATTGGACCGGTCCGGAATATCCGGAGCAGGTCAAAGATCTGATGAAAAGAGGGGCTAAAATAGATGTCGCAGGTTCCCAGATGCATTTGTTTAATCCGCAACAATGTCTGGATGTTGCAGCAGGTAAGGAAATACAGACACCCGATCAGATTTGGACAATCATGAACCGGATTTCGGAAACCGGATTACCTATTCATTTAAGTGAAATCACGATTACTTCTCCGGGTAATGACGATCACGGACAAAAAATACAGGCTGTCATTGCTCAGAATTTGTATCGTTTATGGTTTAGCGTCAAAAACATGATGGGGATTACCTGGTGGAATGTAGTAGACGACTGCGGTGCACCGGGCGAACCGTCCGTATCCGGATTATTTACGAGGAATATGGATCCGAAGCAGTCTTTTTATGCGTTGGATAATCTGATCAATCATGAATGGAAGACTTGCACGACCGTTAAGGCAAATAAAAACGGAGAAATTAAATTCCGTGGATTTAAAGGTAAATACCATATTACCTATACCGATAAATCGGGTAAGGAACAAACAATAGAGTATCACTTAAAATAAGTATAAAGAAATGAAAATCGTAGACATGAAAGTCCGTTGTGTAGCAATTCCCATGAATTGTATGTTACGGCATAACACTGGAGTACATCCGGGTTATTTATTGAGAACTGTTCTGGAATTGATCACAGATGAAGGTATTGTCGGATTGGGTGAAGTAGGGGGAGGCGATTCAAGGGCCGCCCTTCTGAAACTTAAACCGCGTATCATCGGAATGAATCCGATGGATCTGGAAGCAATTAAAATGAAAGTTTTGAGAAGTATCTATTACATTTCCAATTCCCGTTTGTATGGCGCGATTGAGATAGCCTGTCTGGATATTATGGGAAAGGCATTCAATGTCCCTATGCAGCAGCTTCTTGGAGGAAAACTGCGTGATTCGATACCGATGATCGCTTATTTATTCTGGCGCTATGATCGTCCGGGAGGAGGGCATGATACGTGTGCTGAGGATATGGCCGATTTCTGCGTAGAGCTGAAAGAAGAACTTGGTGTTACTGCGATGAAATTGAAAGCAGGTGTAATGGACCCGATGGAAGAAGTAAAAGTCTTACAGCTATGCCGGCAAAAATTAGGAGATGATTTTGGTCTTCGAATTGATCCGAATGGCGTATGGAGCGTTGCAACTGCTGTTAAAGCCGGTCATCGGATGGAGGAATTGGAACTGCAATATTTTGAAGATCCTTCCTGGGGAATAGAAGGTATGAAAGCTGTCCGGGATCAGGTCCGTATCCCTTTGGCAACCAATATGTATCCGAATAAATTTGACGACTTGGGCCCTTCTATTCATATGAAATCGATTGACATAGTTTTGACGGATTTACATTATTGGGAAGGGCCACGCGGTGTAAAGGATCTGACTGCTGTTTGCCGTACTTTCAATTTAGGTGTGGCCATGCATTCCGGGGCGGAATTCGGAATAGAATTAGCTGCCATGTTGCATACTGCGTCGACTATTCCTCAGATGACTATGCCGGGAGATGCTCATTATCATTATTTGGAGGATGATATTATCCAGGGTGGAAAACTGCAATATGTTGATGGAGCTATAAAAGTTCCGGATGGACCGGGTTTAGGGGTTGCCTTAGATGAGGAAAAGATGGAAAAATATGAACGTTATTATGAGAAGATGGGTGATTATTATGCCCGTTTCCATCAGGATCCGTATCGTCCTAACTGGTATCCGATAGTAGGTGGAATTTAAAAGAAAAGAGTTATGGGAGTAAAACAGTTATTTGATATAACAGGGAAAACCGCATTGATTACAGGAGCCGGTCAGGGGATTGGCCGCTCCATTGCTTTAGCTTTGGCTGAACATGGAGCGAATGTCATCGTCAATTACCGGAGTAACCGTGAGTTGGCGGAAGCAACTTTAAACGATATACTGAAGATGGGGAGAAAAGCGTGGTTATGGGAGTATGATTTGCTTTCGGATACGTTGAGTCTCGATTTTCAACAGTTTAAAGAAGAATCCGGATTTGAAGTCGATATTTTGGTGTTGAATGCTTCCATTCAGATCCGGAAGAAATGGGAGGATGTCACTTTATCGGAGTTTAATTCTCAAATGAATGTGAATGTAAGGGCTTCATTAGAGTTGATACAATGTTGTGTGCCTCATATGGAATCGAAAGGCTGGGGAAGAATTGTTACGTTAGGCTCTGTTCAGCAGAACAGGCCGAGTAAGCAAATGATCGTTTATGCAGCTTCAAAAGCAGCTCAACTGAATATGGTGAAAAATCTCGCCTGGCAATTGGGAAATAAAGGAATAACGATTAACAATCTGGCTCCCGGAGTGATCGGAACGGTCCGTAATGAGGAAGTTTTGTCGAATGAAGTTTTCAAAACAAAAATAGAGAAGAATATTCCATTAGGATATGTCGGAGAACCGAATGACCTGGCCTCTGTGGCATTGCTCTTATGCAGCAATGCCGGGCGTTATATATCCGGTGCGGATATATTGGTCGATGGTGGAATGAGTTTACCGGAATGATTAATTAAAAATAAAAGAATTATGAGCGTAGATCAGTATAAGAAAGAAATTGGGATGATGAATCTGGAAAAATTGATTCAGAACCGCGAAGGAATATCATCAAAAAAGTTTCCGATCCCTGATAAAGAGTTATTATTCCGATACGAGCAGTTGTATACAGGTGCCGTAAACGACGTAATGCGCGAGTTTTGCCTTTTGGAACAGGCATTGCCTGGCCGGATTAAACCTTTGCGCGAATATCGTTCTGTTGCTGGTTTTGCGTTTACTGTCAAAAGTGCTCCGAACGTAAAGATAAAGGGGGAGATGGAATATCGGGTTCAAATGCTGGATGAGATGCAGGAGGATCATTTTGTGGTCTGGGATACAAGCCGGGATGATAAAGCCACTTTGTGGGGAGGCGTTATGACAGCAACTGCCAAAGGAAAAAAGCTGAAAGCCGCTTGTATAGACGGAGGAATACGGGATACACACCAGATACTGAAAGCTGATTTTCCGGTGTTTTATGAATACCGGATATCAAATGGCAGTTTGGGACGTTGTCTGATTACGCACTATCAAATTCCAATTAAAATCGGAGATGTCACGATTAAGCCCGGAGATGTGGTGCTTGGCGATATTGATGGAGTTCTGGTCGTGCCAAGAAACATTGCCTATGAAGTGCTTTTGCGTGCAGAGGAAATCCGTGAAAATGAGAAAAAAATTTTCAGTTGGGTACAAAATGGAGACAGCGTTCAGGAGATTACAGCAAAAGGTGGGTATTTTTAATTAGCAACTAATTGTTATGATAAGTATATAAAGGGGTGTTTTGGTACACCCCCTTCTTTTTACTCATACTCCGGTAACTCCTTTTCTGTTTCTTCTCCCCATTTGCCATTTTCATAGATGCTGATCTGAAAAGTATCGTCAGATTCCGAACGGCTATAGAGGCGTCCTTTGTAGCGGATAATTTTGTTTTTTTCCGGGATGATATCGTTGATTTGCCGTTCACGGATCAGTTCATTGCTTTGGGCGATGGCGGAGAGGTGGACGGCAATACTGTTGTCGGCGGCGGGAATAAAGGTGTAGAAAGAGTGTGTTTTGTTTACAACACCTATATCTTCGTTTTTGAATGCATATGAAAGGATTTGTTTTTCTGAAGCCTTGATGCCCATTCCTGTCGTGATGTCTAATTGGCAGGCTGTACCGTTGATTTCCATATCGAATTGTTTGAGCATGGCAGGAACCGAGTCGGTAGCCATAAATTCGATGCGGCTGACGATACGTTGCAGTGTGATGTCTTCGTTGATTTCTTCGGCAGCTCCTATTTCCAGGGATAGTACGTCATAGAATGTATCGGAAACTTTGTCGAACGAAAAAACAGAATTGGATAATGTTGCTGTTTCTGAATCATGGGCCAGGAAATAAAATGTATAATTTCCTTGTGGCAGGCTGTCGTAGACAATGCCGAAGTCAATGTCCATGGCAGAAGCATCGTAAATGAATTGTTTGTTTTTGACATAAATAGAAGTATTCTTTTCTTCCTTATATACTACATACTCGATTGTAGAACATAACTTGTTTAATTCAGCTTCTTCCCCGTCTGCTTTTGAAACCGATGGTTCCGGAATCGTGTTATCGGGCATACTGCGGGTTGTGGGAAAAGACAGAACTTCTTTTTCCATCTGGATACTGAATTGGACGGGATAAACTTCTTTTTCCGGATTAACGACTTCTTCGAGTGAAGGATTGTTACTACAGCCTGTCAGATAAAGCACACAGGCAAGTGCATATAACACTTCTCTTTTCATAGCTAAGCATTTTTGTTGTTTCTTATGGAAGCAAAGGAAATATAAATATTTAGAAATAAAAAATATATGTGGATAAATTTAAAAAGAAATTTTATATTTGTCGAATAGACACAATGTATTAACCTTAAAAAAAAGAAAAACATGGCACGTCCTGTAACATTATGTACGATGCAGTGGGGAGATCTTCCACTGGAAGTTGTTTGTGAGAAAGCAAAATCATTTGGTTTTGATGGTGTAGAATTGGGTTTGCCTTCCCATTTGGATGTCCGGCGGACCGATCCGGAATATTATCAGGGTATTAAGGCTACGCTCGATAAGTACGGGCTGAAACTGTTCTGTATCTCCAACCATTTGATCGGCCAGGCTATATGTGATAATATAGACCAACGCCATCAATCCGTGTTGCCCGATTATATCTGGGGCGATGGTGATCCCGAAGGTATCCACCAGCGTGCAGCTGAAAACATGATTCAAGCTGCCCATGCTGCCAAGATGTTGGGTATCGATACGGTAGCCGGCTTCACCGGCAGTTCGATCTGGCAATGGCTCTATTCCTTCCCGCCCGTTTCCGACGAGATGGTAAACAGCGGTTATGCCGATTTTGCACGGCGCTTTATCCCGATCCTGGACGAATATCAGAAATTAGGTGTTCGTTTTGCCCTCGAGGTGCATCCGACCGAGATTGCTTTCGATACTTATTCTACCCGTAAAGCTCTTGAAGCAATCGATTATCATCCGGCTTTCGGCTTTAATTATGATCCGAGCCATCTGGGGTATCAGGGCGTGGATTATGTAGACTTTATCAACCAGTTCCCCGACCGTATTTTCCATGTTCACATGAAAGATGTTTATTGGAGCGACACGCCTAAACAAATCGGTGTTTTCGGAGGTCATTCGACATTTGGTGACGCTCGTCGTTATTGGAATTTCCGCAGTTTGGGACGTGGTAAAATCCAATTCGAAGAGATTATCCGTGCCTTGAACGACATCGACTATCAGGGACCGCTTTCTGTTGAATGGGAAGATAGCGGTATGGATCGCGAACATGGCGCCCGTGAATCCTGTGCTTTCGTAAAGCAAGTGGATTTTAAACCGTCGACCCATGCTTTTGATGCCTGCTTTGAGAGATAAGAAGCAGTTTTCAGAAAAGAAAATAAATGCAATTCTTGCCGGTATCGGCAAGAATTGCTATTTCTAAGGCTGTTTTTCGGCGTAAAACTTGCCGATAGCATATAGGCTTACGCGAGTGGGATCATCTCGATAGCTTTTGTTAATTGTTAAATGATACAATAATCTCTTTTTCCGGTCATTTTCCTATTTCGTCCGAAAAGTTGATTCATTTTGGATTGACTCTTTTCACCATTTTACCTCTCTTTTTTGACAACCGGCGGAATGAGATGCCGGGACCATTCCAAAAAACGTGCAGTTTGATTGCTGAAAGGCGAAAATACTGGCGAAGTGATAAACTTTAACTCCCGGAGAATCGAATATTTACAGATAAGGACAGACCGCCTCTCTAATATTCAAAGGAAGTTTTAGCGCCTTTGTCCCATGACGACCGTCTTCATTTGAATTGCGACCGTCTTCGTATGGTATGACGACCGACTTCAGGGCGATAAAGTGCCGGAAAAATGAAATGAAGGTTGACTTCCTGGTAATAAACTCCCGGGGAAGAGGACTAAGGCCATTTTTGAGGCTGAAAAACATGATTGACATTTGTTTGTTTTTGGAGGCATTTTTGGCTTTGAAAAGAAATTTTGTACAATAAGCCCCCCCAAACTTTATAGAGCTGCTGCAACCGGGACTGCTTTTACCCCTGTTTTGAAACAAAAAACGATTCATTTTACCTCTGTTCTGAATTGCACTTCGGCAAAGTGTATGGAGCAGGGGTTATTGTAATATCCTTTTTATACCTGTTAGTCAAAATCGAAACTCATGCCCATGAAAATCGATTTTCATACCCATGAAACTAAATTTTCCTGTAAGGGTAATATTTTTTAACAAACAGGGTGTTTCTGCATATTGCTGTGAATGATGTGTTTATGTAATGCCCTTGTTTTAGGGGGGATATTGTCATTTCGCAAGGTGCATAAACTGGAGATAAGCGGCCTGTTAACTACCTGCATAGTTATACGCCCAATTCCCGTTTCAACCACACCTTCATCACCTCCGGGGCTTCGTCGGTTTATAATGTTTTTGTAAATGCCAGATTACCGAATAGAACATCATATGGTATTATGGAAAATGGTAAATTTGTGGAAAAATTAAGAATAGACAAGGGAACTCTTCCTGGGATGAAAGGACCAAATCAGAGTCATTATCATTTAAATGGAAAGGGAAAGCATTATTTTCAAGTAAAACGGATCCTGGTTTTGGTGTGAAATTTAAGTTTTAATATATAATATAAAATATGGAATGTTTATTTTATGATTACTTTTATCATGATGTTGTGATAAAAAAAATGTTATATAATTTTGATGATGTTGATAATAGTAATTCGATTCAGTTTGTATTAAATATTTGTGATGCTGATGTTGAGGATGATAACTCGTCGGATTTTGAAACGCAAGTAAAGTGCGTTTTTAGAAATGTGCATCGTTCTAATATTGATTTACATCATAATATAGTAGGTGATTATTATATATCATCTTCCGAAATAAATGATAAAGATCCGATCTTGATAGAATATAAAGAGGAAATGAAGAATTATCTTTCAATGGAAAGATTGTGTAAATTGAAATGTTATTCTATTTTTACAAATGGAGGATGTATTAAAATAATAGCAGAAAATGATGTTGAAATAGTAAATAAGAGTTTGTGATTAAAAAAGTACTGGGATTATAATGAAATTGGAATATTAGAATGATTAAGGATTATAACTTGATCTGTGTTAGCCCTGGATTTCAAGAATTTTTTAAACCCAGAAGACCTAAATATTATAAAGATAAATGTATGAAAGGTCTTACTGTGGAAGAAGTGCGATTAACAAAACTGTTTTCTTGTGAATTAGTGCTGAATTATGATGCTTTTATTGTGTCTGATAGAAAAGAGGGGTATAATATTATTGCAAATACAGTGATGCGGTTTCTTGAAGAGCTAAAGTATCCAATAGCGATAAAGAAGTTCGACAAGAAAAGATTCAATGAAGATATGAAGAGCTTTTTTATTCAGATGGGATGTGACGTATAGAAGTTTGCTGTTCATTGTCCCTCTCTTTTTGTTTCAAGGGGCAAGATAGTGAAAATATGGCATATCAGGAATGTATATTATATCAACTTATTTTCCGATTCTCTGAAAACAAAGTTGAATTATGTCATTGTTTATCATTTTATAGTCCCTATCTTTACAAAGAAACCATAAATAAGCAATGGCATGAAAAACATATTCCTATTGATTTTTCTGGTAGTCATAAATAATTCTTTGTACTCCCAATTTGTGATGTCTAAAAGCACATCAGATAGAATAGAGGGAAAGCTGAAAAAAGAAACTCTGGATAAAGCGTCTCTCCGTTGCTGGTATGAATTTACCCAATATTGTTTGAATGAGGGGGTAAAAGAGCAGGTGGTTGATACTTTTACTTTGGATATAGGACCGAAGTATTCTGTGTATTATGATCAGAACCGTATTATGCGGGATTCTCTGGATAGGGCTGAGGGTGAAAAATTAAGACCTCATGTCAAGTTGATTAGGCAGCATATGACAAAAGGGGAAATCGATGCTTTACGTGAGCAAGGCGGCGGGAATTATCGGGAACTGTTGAGCAAGGGAGAGACTGCCGTGTTGTATAAAGACAGAAAAAAGCAGAAAGCGACTATCATAGATGGTTCTATTACTGAAATGTATAAATGTATGGATGAGATTCCTCCTCAATTATGGGAGTTGAAGGAAGATACAATGACCATTTTAGGTTATGTCTCCCAAAAGGCGGAAACTACTTTTCGAGGTAGGAGATATGTTGCCTGGTTCGCACCGGATATCCCATTACAAGATGGTCCCTGGAAGTTGTACGGATTGCCGGGACTTATTTTAAAAGTTGTGGTTGACGATGGTCTATTTATCTTTCAGGCGATTGGGCTGCAAAAACTGGACTCTTTTCCTATTACGATGAACAAAGACCAATATGTGACGACCGATAGAAAACAAATAAGGAAGTTAGCGTTTAAGAAAAGCAATAAACGGCATTTTTTAAGTACTGACGGTACTTACTCGGTGAGTCTCGAAGCTGATAAACGTATATTTGACGAACTGGAGCGGGAATGAAGTTCTGGTGTGTACTATATTGCCTTTTTCTGGTATCTTCTTTATCTTCACAAACCCTGATCAGAGGAACTATTACGGATAAGAAAGCCGGACAAGTCGTAGATGCTGCGACTGTCAGCCTCTATGCGCTTAGGAGTAATCGGATTCTGGCTTATACCCAATCGGATGAAAAGGGGGAATATCAGATTGTTTATAATGGGAAACAGGATAGCCTCACTCTGGCGGTTGCCGGTTTTAACCTGAAGAAAGTGGTAAAAGATATTGCAAATGAAAGCCAGACGATTAATTTCGTGGTGGGGGATGAGGTGATTTCAATTAAGGAGGTTATTGTGGTTGCTCCTAAAATCAATGAGTCTGGAGATACACTGAATTATAATGTGGAACGGTTTACGGACGAGGCGGACCGGACGCTGAAAGATATACTCCGGAAGATGCCGGGGATACAGGTCTTGGATAATGGGATGATTCTTTACCAGAATAATCCGATCAACCGTTTCTATATAGAGGATATGGATTTATTGAAAGACCGGTATGGGATTGCGACCAATAATCTGAATCCGAATGATATTGCTACTGTGCAAGTCCTGCAGAAACATCAGCCGGTCAAAGCACTGAAGGACTATGAGCCTTCATCTGATGCTGCTATAAACTTGAAATTAAAAAAGTCAGCCAAAGGTGTTGTTCTGGCTACCGCACAATTGGGGGCCGGGGTTTCACCGTTATTGTCAAGTAATGAACTGGTGGGCATGTATTTCTCTAAAAAGATACAGGATTTGGCTGTTTATAAGGGAGATAACTCCGGGAGGGACGTTACCGGCGAATTGAATAGCTTATATAGTTTGGAGCCGGAAGTCCGAAATTTGGATCTTCTCCACGTTTTAAAGCCTACGTTACCGGCTGTGAGTCAGCAGCGGTATCTTTTTAACGATGCGCATATTGGAACGGTGAATCATTTGCAGGCATTGAAAAACCATTATACTTTAAGTACGAATGTTCATTATGTTTATGACGAACCGAAGAGGGAGAACAGTTCGGAAACTGATTATTACCTGCCGGGCGACAGTAGTTTGAAAATAAGGGAGCGTAACTTTTCCCGATTGTATCAGAACCGGATGGATGCCAATGTGGAACTGAACGCGAATGCGGATGATTTCTATTTGAAAGACCGGATTAAGGCGGAAGGGCGGTGGGATAAGGAAAACGGCCGTATTTTTACCGGTGACTCGATTCGGGAGCATCTGGATAATCCGGTATATGGACTTAGTAATCAGTTTGAATGGGTGAAAACGAACGAGCAGCATATGTTTAAGGTAACGTCGTTTGCCGGTTATAAAGATATGTCGCAAACATTGGAGGTTTCTCCTGTTTTGTATGACGGAATATTGCCGCCAGCCACATCGGAGATGGCTTGGATGAAACAAAAAGCCCGGATGAAAGATTTTACTGCGGCCAACTCGTTTACGTATGGCCGGAAAGGAGCAGTGGTGCAAAATTATTCATTGGACTTTAATGTCCGTATCCAACATTTGAAGAGTAATCTGCTGCTTGTGGATAACGCGGTGGAAACGGCTGGCGGAGACTCGCTCTCGAATGATCTGAAACGGGAATCTTATGAGTGGAAACTTCATCTTGCGCATAGTTTTACATTAGGGCCTAACACGAATTTCCACCTGTTTTGTCCGGTTCGCTATCTGTTGGTCCGTGAGCGGGACAATATAGTCGGAGAGAAGACGCATACTTCCCATTATCTTTTTGTGGAGCCGTTTCTGGTCTTGGAACAACGGGCTTCGGCTTATCTGTCTTCTTCTTTAAATTATTCGTTTTCTCAAGAGGTTTCGGGAATAGAAGAGGCTTATACCGGAAGTGTTATGACTTCCTACCGGGAGCTTTTGCGGAATGACGGGATACGCGACCGGCAGAAGCAACATACGCTTTGGTGGATATTGGATTATAAGAGTCCGTTTTCTTCTATGTTCGGTTCTTTCACGACCTATTATACGCATACGCATTCTCGTTTGCTGAGCGAATATCTGTATGAAGGAATTTTGATGCGCAAGTCGACATTGCAGCATCCCAACAATATCCAGTCGCTTTTTTCTGACCTTGTGATAGGAAAAGACCTGGATGCGATAAAATCTTCGTTTTCGTTGAAGGCCGATTACCGTTACAATCGTTCTTTACAGATTTTGCAGGGGATGATTTCCGGATATCGGTCTCATGCTGTTTCGTTAGGTGGTTCGTTTCATGCGAAATTGAATCGAAAAGTAATCTTTGATTATAAAATCCGGGGAACATGGAATAAAAGCCTGTTTCAGGAGAGCGAGTTGCCTGTTGCTCCCGTCTGTTTACTTTCCCAGCGGTTATCGTTCAACTGGTTACCGGTTAAGGAATTGATCGCAGGCTTGTCGTGCGAGCATTTCTACAATGACGCGATTCGTTCCGGAAGCCGCAATATGTGGTTTGCCGATCTGAACCTGTCTTATACCTTAAAAGCAGTGGAGTTTCGTTTGGATTATACGAACCTCTTTAATACCCGTCGGTATGTATCGACTGTCTTTAATGAGACGGGCCGCTATTATACCGAGTACGATTTACGCCCCGGAGAAATATTGTTCAGGGCGCGTTTTAAGTTGCTGTAAACTTATACGCCGGCACGACCCGGATTGTTTTGTTGTTTTGGGTAAAGCTGTCGCTTTGGTTCAGAGTGATGATTGTTCCTTCTTTTTTGTCAAAGAATTCCATCGCTGAAAACAATCCTTCGGTTTCCCGTTGAAGGTTCATTTCGTTTAGTTCAGAGCAGACTTGTATCAGCTGGTCTGCTTTACCCTTCCGGATTGTCACAAAGTCACATTCGCCTTTTTGCTGGAAATAATAAATTTCCTTTTCTTTGAGACGGAGATTTAAGTATACGGCGTTTTCTAAGGCATGCCCGGTATTCTCCGAAAATAAAGTTGAGTTTTGTTTGTAAATGCCAGTGTCTATGGCGTATACTTTTTTGGGGTTTCGTATCTGTTTCTTTAAAGAATAGTCGAACAGAGGGATAAATTCCAATAAATAAGCATCTTGCAGGAAAGAAAAATAATCGAGCAAGGTACTGCTGGATTTGACACCGAACATGCCGGTCAACTTGTTGGCTGATATGGGGTTCCCGATATTTGATAAGAGGAACACGCATAGCTGTCGTAATGAATTGATGTCTTTTATGTTGTGGCGTATTGCGATGTCACGGACCAGGATATCGTCCAACAGACTGTTCAAATATTGGCCGAGGCCTGTGTGCAGGTAATCAGGCATTCCTCCTGTTATCAAATATTCATTGAATGCCTGTTCGTCTGTTTTTAGTTGTTTGAATTGGCAGAATTCCGTAAATGAAAAAGGGAATAGTTCGATGGATAAATGACGTCCTGTCAAATGTGTCCCTAACTCGCGGCTAAGTAAAGAGGCATTGGAACCGGTAATGAATACCTGATAATCTTCACGTAATAGTTGATGTATAAATATTTCCCAGCCTTCGATGGATTGTATCTCGTCAAAAAACAGGACCTTGGTGCCGCGCTGGGAAATCTCGTTGCTTAATCGTCCGAAATCGGAACTGTCCATACCTGCAAGGCGGGTATCTTCAAAATTCAGGAAAAAGGCATCCTGATATCTTTCTTTTAGCAATTGCAGTAACAATGTGCTTTTCCCGCAACGGCGTATGCCGGTGATAATAGTCGCAAATCCTTTGACGATAGGAATTGTGGATAATGCTTCACGTGGGATTCCGATTTCTTTCTGGAGGAAATGTTCACGCTGGTTATCTGCTATTGTTGCTATAAGCTGTTGTGTAATCATTTTATTTGCAATTGTTTGCCACAAAGATATAATATCTTTCGTTACGATCAAACAATATCTTCCATTACCGCCGAAAGATATTATACATCTGTTCAAGATTAGCATAATGCAAAAGTGAATGGATAGGATTTAAACAAAAACAACACGCTGCTCTTTTGTCAATCCCTTAATTATAACTACTTTTGTGGCTGAAGAAAAAGTAAAAACTAAAGTATGAAAAAGATTAGAGCTGCCATTGTTGGATATGGCAATATTGGGAAGTATGTATTAGAGGCCTTGGAAGCTGCTCCTGATTTTGAAGTAGCAGGTGTTGTACGTCGTAATCCGAATGATATTCCGGATGAGTTGAAAGGATATGCTGTCACTGATAATATTACAAAACTGGATAAAGTGGACGTTGCTGTTCTGGCGACTCCGACCCGTAGCGTTGAAACGTATGCCAAAGAAATCCTTTCTTTAGGTATCAATACGGTGGATAGCTTCGATATTCACGGAAGCATTGTCGATCTGCGCCGTTCGCTGGATGCTGTGGCCAAGGCTCATAATACAGTTGCGGTAATCTCTGCCGGATGGGACCCGGGGAGCGACTCTATCGTTCGTGCTTTGTTGCAGGCTATCGTTCCGAAAGGCATTACATATACAAACTTCGGTCCGGGTATGAGTATGGGACATACGGTTGCTGTTAAGGCAATCGAAGGCGTAAAGGCCGCCCTGTCTATGACAATCCCGATGGGAACAGGCGTTCACCGCCGTATGGTTTATATCGAAGTGAAAGAAGGATATGAATTTGAAAAGGTTGCTGCCGCTATCAAGGCGGACGACTATTTCGTTCACGACGAAACACATGTGATCCAGGTCGATTGCGTAGATGACCTGAAAGATATGGGACATGGTGTGAACCTCGTTCGTAAAGGTGTTTCCGGTAAGACACAGAACCAGTTGATCGAGTTCGACATGAAGATCAATAACCCCGCTCTTACTGCACAGATCCTGGTTTGTGTAGCCCGCGCAAGCTTCAAGCAGCAGCCCGGCGCTTACACGATGATTGAATTGCCGGTGATCGATATGCTTTATGGCGACAGAGAAGACTTGATTAAACACCTTGTTTAACAATTAGAAAAGATTATGCTTGATTTTATTACCTGGACGGCTGACCCCGCCATCTTTTCCATCGGTTCGCGTGAAATACGCTGGTATGGATTGGCATTCGCCATCGGATTCCTGATCGGTTACAAGATCGTGGAGAAGATGTGGAAAAGAGAAAAACTCAATCCGGCATGGATCGACTCCCTGCTGATTTATACGATGTTGGGTACTGTCATCGGTGCCCGTCTGGGACATTGCCTGTTCTATGCTCCGGAATATTATCTCGCCCACCCGCTTGAAATACTGAAAATATGGGAAGGGGGACTTGCCAGCCATGGGGGTACGTTAGGCATAATTATCGCCGTCTACTTTTACTCCAAGCGGGTCAGTCATCGCAGTATGCTCTGGACATTCGACAAATTGGTGGTTCCGACCGGCCTTGTTGCAGCCATGATCCGTTTGGGTAATTTGATGAATCATGAAATATACGGACATCCCACCGATTTACCTTGGGGTTTCCGTTTTATTGAGAATTTACACGCCTGGAAAAGAGGTGCGGAACCTATATTCTCCGTTCCCAGCCATCCTACGCAGCTTTATGAAGCGGGTGTCTATTTAGTGACGTTCGTTCTCTGTATGTGGCTTTATTTCAAAAAGAATGCCTGGAAAAAGGAAGGACTTATTTTTGGCGTATTTATGATTTGTGTATTCGGTTCGCGCTTCTTTATCGAGTTTTTGAAAAACAATCAGGAAGAATTCGAAGCTAATATGATGCTGAATATGGGGCAGTGGCTCAGTATTCCGTTTGTTTTAGCCGGAATCTACTTTGTATGGCGCGCACTGAAGAAAGGAGATGTGTCTCCCAAGTCTTAATTTTCAACTTTCAATTAACAAGATGTATAAATTAAAAGAAATAGCAGATAAAGTTTACTATGTGGGTGTAAACGACCGGCAGAAAGCTCTTTTTGAGAATATGTGGCCTTTGCCTTACGGTGTGTCTTATAATTCCTATCTGATCGTGGACGAAAAGACGGTCCTGGTCGATACGGTGGATGTATGTTATTCCGATATTTTCCTGAAAAAGATTGCGGATGCACTTGACGGACATCCTTTGGACTACCTGATCGTGAACCATATGGAACCCGATCATGCGGGCAGTATCCGTTTGTTGCGCCAGCAATATCCGGATGTGCAGATCATCGGGAACAAGCAGACTTTCGGAATGTTGGCCGGCTATCATGACATAACAACCGGATTGTATGAAGTGAAAGAAGGCGATACATTGAGCACAGGTCGTCATCAGTTGTCATTCTACATGGCTCCGATGGTGCACTGGCCGGAGGTGATGGTCACGTATGATGCGACGGATAAGATCCTTTTCTCGGCAGATGCTTTCGGTACATACGGTACATTGGACGGTGGTGTGATCGATTCGGAAATGAATGTGGAACATTATTGGGAGGAGATGATCCGCTACTATTCCAATATTGTCGGCAAATATGGAAATCCCGTACAGCGTGCTTTGCAGAAGCTGGCGGCGCTGGATATCCGGACAATCTGTTCGACTCATGGCCCGGTGTGGCGCGAATATGCAGCGAAAGCAGTTGATATCTATGACCGCATGAGCCGTTATGAAGGAGAAGAAGGTGTCGCAATCGTATATGGCAGCATGTATGGCAACACTGAGCAGATGGCAGAAGCGATTGCCGCGTCTTTGGCTGCAAACGGTGTGAAGAACATCGTGATGCACAATGTCAGCAAAAGCCCCGCTTCTTATGTATTGAAAGATATTTTCAAATATAAAGGCCTGATTATCGGTAGTCCGACTTACAGCAACCGCCTGTTCCCGGAAATAGAATCGATCCTCGATAAGATCGAAACACGCGAAGTGAAGAACCGTCTGTACGGATATTTCGGCTCTTTCACCTGGGCGGGGGCGGCAGTAAAGAATCTGGCTGCTTTCGGAGAAAAGATGAAATGGGAAGTTGTCGGTGTTCCTGTCGAGCAGAAGCAGGCTTTGAAAGCTGATAAATATGCAGAGTGCTGGGCTTTGGGAGAAGCTATGGCCGGGAAATTGAAAATTGAGAATTGAGAATTGAAAATTCTTGGTTGGAAAGAATAAAGATATTACTTTTAGGAACGAAAGAACTAAATTAAAAAAAGCATTATGAGACTAATTATTGAACCTGATTACGAGCAGCTCTCAAAGTGGGCTGCCAATTATGTCGCTGCTAAGATTAAGAAAGCTAATCCTACAGCTGAGAAACCATTTGTATTGGGCTTGCCTACCGGTTCTTCTCCTCTGGGCATGTACAAGAACCTGATCGAACTGAACAAACAGGGCGTGATCTCTTTCCAGAATATCATCACTTTCAATATGGATGAGTATGTCGGCTTGCCGAAAGATCATCCTGAAAGCTATCATTCTTTCATGTGGAACAACTTCTTCAGCCATATCGACATCAAGCCGGAGAATGTCAATATCCTGAATGGTAATGCAGAAGATCTGGAAGCAGAATGTGCTGCTTATGAGGCCAAGATGAAAGCCGTAGGCGGTGTAGACCTGTTCTTGGGCGGTATCGGTCCTGACGGGCATATCGCTTTCAACGAACCGGGTTCTTCTCTGGTTTCACGTACTCGCGTTAAGTCTCTGACTACAGATACGATCATCGCTAACTCCCGTTTCTTCGACAACGACGTAAACAAGGTGCCGAAGACTTCCGTTACGGTTGGTGTGGGTACTGTGCTGGATGCAAAAGAAGTATTGATCATGGTAAACGGCCACAACAAGGCTCGCGCTTTGCAGCAGGCTGTAGAAGGTGCTGTCAACCAGATGTGGACAATCACTGCCCTGCAGATGCATCCGAAAGGCATCATCGTTGCTGACGAAGCCGCCTGTGCGGAAATCAAAGTCGGTACATACAACTACTTCAAGGACATCGAAAAAGACAACCTTTGTCCTTGCTCTTTACTGAAATAATATTTTAAATTATATACTTGGATTAATATTGAAAGGCCGTGTCTGTGATAGATACGGCCTTTTTTACTGATTGAACATATCCTTATTATAGAAGTTCATGATAGAGATCAGCTGGTTATGAGCAATTTGGGCGGGGCTGTCGGGGTTCAGGTCGATGGCGGTGAGATAGTTGTTGAGGGCCTGGCGGACGTCGCCTTTTTTGCGGTAGGCATTGCCTCGCAGGTAGTAAGCCTCATCCGATGAAGCGTTTTTTTCTATGTATTCATCCAACAAACGAATGGCTTCATCTGTTTTACCATCGGTAATAAGTTGTTTAATAGTTTCCATCGTGTAATATTTATAATAAATAAGCAACAAAGATATATCAGATAGGCTTCTATACATTATAATACAGTTTAAAAAAACTGTTTTTTTGTGGCTGATGTACGGTTACGTTAATTATTTGTGTAAGTTTGCACCCGATTTCAAATAGATAAGACGTTATTATGCAAAAGAATCTGGTAATAGTGGAGTCACCCGCTAAGGCAAAAACCATTGAAAAGTTCCTCGGAGAAGATTACAAGGTCATGTCAAGTTACGGTCACATCCGCGATCTGAAGACGAAAGAGTTCAGCATTGATCTCGAGCACGATTATGCTCCGCAGTATGTAGTACCTGCCGACAAGAAGAAGCTGGTCAGCGAACTGAAGTCCGAAGCCAAGTCTGCCGAACAGGTATGGCTCGCATCCGATGAGGACCGTGAGGGAGAAGCGATCTCCTGGCACCTGTATGAAGTATTGGGCTTGAAGCCGGAGAAAACGAAACGTATCGTCTTTCATGAAATTACCAAGAATGCAATCCTGCATGCTATTGAAACACCGCGCGATATCGACATTAATCTGGTGAATGCCCAGCAGGCACGCCGTGTGCTGGACCGTATTGTGGGTTTTGAACTTTCGCCGATTCTGTGGCGCAAGGTAAAACCGTCTTTGTCGGCTGGCCGTGTGCAGTCGGTGGCTGTTCGTCTGATTGTGGAGCGGGAACGCGAGATTAACGGTTTTGTCAGTGAAGCCGCTTACCGTGTGATCGCCAATTTTATCCTGCCCGACGGGACAACGGTACTGAAAGCCGAACTGAATCGCCGTTTGAAGGATAAAAAGGAGGTGGAAGCCTTTCTGGAATCCTGCAAGAGCGCTTCGTTTACCATTGACGATATTACCACTAAGCCGGTTAAGAAATCGCCTGCGCCTCCTTTCACCACTTCTACGTTGCAACAGGAAGCGGCGCGCAAATTAGGATATTCCGTTTCGCAGACCATGATGATCGCGCAGCGTTTATATGAATCCGGATTGATTACCTATATGCGTACCGACTCGGTGAACCTGAGCGACCTGGCATTGGGAACAGCGAAAGAGGCTATTTTGGATACATACGGCGAGAAATATTATAAATTCCGTCAATACCATACAAAGAGCAAAGGCGCGCAGGAGGCGCACGAAGCGATACGCCCGACCTATATCAGTAACGTGGAAGCCGGTAACTCCCCGCAGGAAAAGAAACTGTACGAGTTGATCCGCAAACGTACGATAGCCTGCCAGATGGCGGATGCCGAACTGGAACGCACGACTATTTCGGTCGGAATCAGCGGGCAGACAGAGCGTTTTGTCGCTGTCGGCGAAGTGATCAGCTTCGAAGGTTTCCTTCAGGTATATATGGAAAGCAACGACGATGAGGTGGAAAAGGATAAGGAACAGGATAACGGCCTGCTTCCTCCGGTAAAACTGCATGAAGTCCTGTCGCTGAAAGATATTGTGGCAACCGAACGTTTCACGCAGCGCCCGCCGCGTTACACGGAAGCCAGCCTGGTTCGCCGCCTGGAAGAACTCGGTATCGGACGTCCTTCTACCTACGCCCCGACTATCCAAACCATCCAGAACCGCGAATATGTGGTGAAAGGAGATAAGGAAGGCACGGAACGCGCCTATACCGTCGTTACGCTGTCTAAAGGAAAGATCAAGGAAGCGGTGAAGACCGAGATTGTCGGTGCCGACCGCAATAAGCTGATGCCGACTGATATCGGTACGGTGGTAAACGACTTCCTGATGGAATATTTCCCGGATGTACTGGATTATAATTTTACCGCCAGTGTAGAAAAGGAGTTTGACTCTGTGGCAGACGGTGAGTTGGTCTGGACAAAGGCGATTGACAAGTTCTATAAGATATTCCATCCGATCGTGGAAGCTGCGGCTGCCGTTAAGACGGAACACAAAGTCGGGGAGCGCCAGTTGGGTATCGACCCGAAGAGCGGTAATCCGGTATTCGTGAAGATCGGCCGCTTTGGTCCTGTTGTTCAGATCGGCGTCGCCCATATGGAGGATAAGGAAGCTCCGAAACCTCAGTTTGCCTCCTTACTGAAAGGACAGTCTATCGATACGATTACGTTGGAAGAGGCTCTGAAACTTTTCGACTTACCTCGTACGATCGGCGAATACGAAGGGAAAGTGATGGTTGCCGCTATCGGCCGCTTCGGCCCGTTTATCCGTCATGACGGCAAGTTTGTCTCCATCCCGAAAGACCTGAATCCGATGACGATCACTCCGGAGGAGGCAATCGTTTTGATCGACGAGAAACGGAAGAAAGACGAGCAGCGTTTCATCAAGAAATTCGAGGAAGACCCGGAAATGGAAATCCTGAACGGCCGTTTCGGTCCTTATATCTCTTATCAGAAAGCGAACTACCGCATTCCGAAGACGGTTACGGACCCGACCGCCCTGACATTGGACGATTGCAAAAAGATTATCGCCGCTGCTGCTGATAAACCGGCGACTGGTAAGAAGACAACACGTAAAAAGAAAGCATAAAGAGAGTATAAAAGGGATGTGTCAAAAGTAAGTTCTAACGCTTTAGCGTGTCATTGCGGGCTTGA
>OGZX01000982.1_pt1 | contig 31394 bp, 26 predicted proteins | sample 1576881 | NCBI WGS metagenome assembly OGZX01 (sample SAMEA3541542, study PRJEB24748) | human gut metagenome | biome: human gut; feature: human-associated habitat; material: faeces | place: China | collected 2012 | reverse complement strand
TTAATATTAATAATACTAAAGTATATTGAATTAAAAGTTCAAGTAGCCTTTCCCCTGCGAAGGATGAAGGCATACACAAGACAAGCCCCCGGAGATGATTGTCGTCTCCGGGGGCTTCGTTGTGCTAAGATTTCCTGCCCTTTATAAAAAAAACGCTTAACTATCCCCTATTCGAAATCAGCCGGATAAGCCAACAGTTGGTACATCAGCGCCTTGGCCATCCGATAATGCCCGTCGGCATTGGGATGCAGGCGGTCCGTATCTTCTTTGTGGAAGTAGCGGGTATGGGAATCATTTACGGGAAAAAGCCCGCTGATGCTGTTCAGGTCGATAACGGGAACGGCCCAGACATTGGCGGCTTCCTTTATCACATCGACGTATGCATCGACATACAAACCAAGCCGGTTCGGGTAGGATTCATCCGGCTGGATATTATCATCACTGAACCTGGCATATCCGCGATGTATCGGTGTCAACAGGATGATCTGCTTGGTCGGATAGTTCGTTTTCAGGTAAGACATGACACGGTTGATACGCCCCCGAAACGTCTGTCCGTCCATTTGCAGTGTCCGCCGTTTACGCACTTCCTGTTTAGGACCGGACACCTCGACCGGTTCGTCCTTCCCGGTGTACCACTCGCCCAGAGGGACGTCGGCGTTATAGTCATTCGTTCCAGCAAAAATCAGAATCGCGTCGATGTCGCTCCCCCGCTCGGCCTGCAATTTCCCGGCCTGTCCCAATACGCCGTCCCATTGGTGGCCGTTAATGCCATAAACAAAGGATTCCAACCCTAAGAGTTCCGAAAGATACTGCCAGTAGTTCTTAGTCGTCCCGACATGGATTTTATCAGTGATCGAATCACCCAGGAAAGCGACTTTCTTTCCTTTCCACTGATTGGAAGCGGGCGCTTCCTGTGCTTGCGGCAACACATAAGCCGTATACGGATAAACATCTGTCGACAACAACAGGGCGGATAATAATAAAGCGGAGTAACGTATATGCATATCGGTTCTATTGATTGAGATTAACTGAAAACACAAAGATATAAAAAAATTTACCGTACCTTTGTCTGATTCTTATTTAATTATATCTATGGAAATTGCAGCATTAGTATCGGGAGGAGTCGACAGCTCCGTAGTAGTCCACCAGTTGAAAGAGGCAGGATATGATCCTACCATTTTCTATATCCGCATCGGAATGGAAGACAAAGACGGATATATAGACTGCCCCGCAGAAGAAGATATCGAGATCACCTCTTATATAGCCAAGAAGTACGGATGCCGGTTTGAGATCGTCTCTTTGCACGATGAATACTGGGAGCGCGTGGTGAGCTACACCATCGACTCCGTTAAACGCGGACTCACCCCCAACCCGGATATGATGTGCAACAAATTCATCAAGTTCGGCTGCTTCGAAGACAAATGGGGAAAAGATTTCGACAAGATAGCGACGGGCCACTACGCCACGACGACCGAGATCGACGGTAAAGTATGGCTCTCCACCGCCAAAGACCCGGTGAAGGACCAGACCGATTTCCTCGGCCAGATCACCCGTCTACAGATACAAAAACTGATGTTCCCGATAGGGCACCTGATGAAAAGCGAAGTCCGTGCCATCGCCGAGCAGCAGAAGTTGCCGAGCGCCAAGCGGAAAGACAGCCAAGGTATCTGTTTCTTAGGTAAGATCAATTACAATGATTTCATCGAGCGCTATTTAGGCAAGCGTACCGGGAAGATCGTGGAACTGGAAACAGGCAAGGTGCTTGGCAAGCACAACGGCTATTGGTTCCACACCATCGGACAGCGCAAAGGGCTGGGTCTGAGCGGCGGTCCCTGGTTTGTGATCAAAAAGGACATCAAGCGGAATATCATCTACGTCTCCAACGGTTACGATCCGGAAACGCAGTACGGCAAAATAATCAATATGCATGGCTTCGACTTTATCACCGAAGACCCGTGGGGAGACTTTACGGACGAGAAAGAGATCACGTTCAAGATCCGCCACACGCCGGACTTCACGCCCGGCCGCATCCGCCGTATCGGTGACCTGTACCGCATCGAATCGGACAACAAGATACAAGGAATCGCTCCCGGACAATATGGTGTAGTATATGACAAGGACCACCGCCTTTGCCTGGGCAGCGGCATGATTATCGACGAAGAAAAATAAGCGGATGTCGATTATTATACCGGAACACATTCCGATCTATTTTAGACTATAGATTAAACCAATAGTTCATCTTAATCATAAACGTATTCGTTGCAGGAAGGCCGAACATACGGTCCAGGTTATTTCCCCAACCGGAGAGGTATTTACTGTCGCGGTTCGACATTCTGTGTTCCCAGACAAAATACAAGGTCGAACCGGGCAGATATTCCCAACGAGCTACCAGATTGGAACGGAACTCGTTAAAGCTGAAATCCGGTTTAACCTTCAGATCAGACACTTCTTCATCCGACATCGAACGGAAACGCTCTTCGTATGTATGGGAGGTCGTATTCGTCATCGACTTGAAATCCTTGAATTTAGCCGTGGAAGTAAAAGGCGAGCCGTAGAACTGAACCGAAATGTCAGGCGTTACGTTTACCTGCAGATTCATCGTCAGCCCATACGTCTTCTGATCCATGTGAGCTGTTACATAAGACGCAGTGCTGCTTTCGGGCGTAGCCTGCACAAACTGCATATTGTCGGTATTCCAGGTATAATTCAACTGTCCGGACAAATAAACATGGTTACCCAACCGGAATGTAAGCTCCGGCATAAAAGTGTTGAAGCGGTTATAACCGTCCAGATTGTGATTCCCTTCATACTGTAATGTCAGCCTCACCCGTTTTGCCTTATCCGTATTAAATTTGACGGAGGTAAGGAAATAAGGGTCGAACCGTACGTCCGGTCCTCCCCGAAGCAGGCGGCTGTCCAGATTGTTCCAGCAGAAGGTTTCAGATACAGTCAATTCATAGCGGCTCATCGTCATCGTCTGCCATTTCAAAGCCACATGGTTATAGAAAGGCGTCCCGCCGTAATTCCACTGGTTCCGCTGTGTCAGGGTGAAAGCATTATAGCGGAACTTCTTCCAGGTATCTGTCTGCCGGTAAGCAATCTCCGTCTCGTTAGACAAATTATCGGTTTGTTTCAGATAACCGATATCATTTAGGTCGAAGCCCGGAGACGACCAACTGAAAGTCTCGGAAAAAGCCCATTTGGCATTCCCTTTCCGTCCTAATTTCAGATAACCGCCCGTTCCGCTCAGCGAACGCCGTTCCGGATCAACACCCAGATAATCGGCGGAAGACGAGCGCTGGTAATAATGTACGGCATTTTGTTGCAACGCACGGATTGCCTCTTTACTTCCCCCCAGAGAACTCATCATCGCTTTGGCTTCGATATAGTATAACCGGTTCTTGAAATACTGCGTGAAATCAATTCCCGCCGTGAACGCATTACGCACCATGAAGTCTTTCAGATACGGTTCGTCCAGGGCACGGTTTACCGATGTGATCATTCCTCCCAAGAGTGTATTACCTTCCCAGTTTTTCTGTACGCGGGCAACGGTATAGTTGGTTAAAGGTTCAACGACCACTTTGTCTTCCATCCCGTTAAACGTCACCTTCGATGACGATTGTGCCGTCAGGCTCTGTACAACCCCGATCGTTACGCCTTTCCGGTTCGTCCCCGTCAGTTTCAAGGCGCCGATAATGGGGATATTTTCTTTCCGGCTGGCGAAGCTATTGATGTTATCGATGCCTGGAGGCGAATAGGAAGGAGCGGCACCGATACGGCGCGTGTAAAACATCATGTCGCTACCGTTGGCAAAATCCAGGATATGCTTTCCTTCCAGAAAGAAAGGACGTTTCTCGTCGTAAAACGTTTCGTAGGCCGTCAGGTTCATAACAGAGGGGTCCAGTTCCACCTGTCCGTAATCGGGGTTGATCGTCATATCCAGCGTAAAATCGGACAAGGCGAATTTAGCGTCCAATCCCACATTCCCGCCCCAGCTATGCCCCTTCTGGTAAGGGCTTCCGGGAATCTTCGGCTCGCTCCGGTACTTACCCATCACGTATGGCAGGAACTCTATCCCGCGCGGTTTCGGCAGTTCGGTCATGCCGTGCATTTCCCCGAAAGAGAACACATGCCCGTTATTCTTCAGCGGGATCATGCTCCAGTTCTGCACTTCATTGTTCCGCCGGATAATACGGCGTACGTGCAGTCCCCAGATACCGTCTGCAGACGCCTGGTTGTAGCGAAGCTGGCTGAACGGGATACGCAACTCCGCCGTCCAGCTCGAATCCGGCAGGTTTATGTGTGTCCTTCCTTCCCAGACAGCGTTCCAGCTCCGGTTCACATTCAGCTTATCCGTCACGATCAGGTCGGTTTTATTCCCGCCCAGGTTAATATTAAACTCCGGGGCGGCCCTGTAGTCATGGTATGTATCGAAAGCCACACTGATCAGGTCGCCCATACTGTTATCGTCCCGGTTCCCGATGAAACGGTTCATCTTTTCGGGAACAACATCTTTACAATACACGCCTACATATATATATTTATCGTCATAAAAGAGCTTTACCCGCGTAGGAGAAGGTGATATCTCGCGCTCATAAGGGATGATCTGCACAAAACGGTCGGACCATTCGCCCTGCTCCGTCCAGAAAGGCTCGTCCAGTTTTCCGTCTATCACAGGTTTACCATCCGTGACTTTCGTTACATTGTAGATACGTTTGTAAGCATCTTCGAAAGGGACAATAGAGTCTTGTTGCCCATAACAGAATGTACAGGTCAACAAAAAGAGGCAATTCAAGAGATAACAGTGTTTCTTCATGGTCTAAAGAATTAAGTAAGAAGGCTATCGCCACTCTTCATGCACACAAAGTTAACAATTATATGGAAATAAAAAAGGCTGCCCATCCTAAGATTGCAGCCTTTTTTATTAATATTGAAACTAATTAAATAGCATATAAAGAGCTGATAGACTCACCGCTGCATACGCGACGGATCGCTTCGGCAAACATATCGGCAATCGAAAGTACTTTTACCTTTTCGCATTTCTTTGCATAAGGGATAGAATCGGTAAAGATCATTTCAGTCAAAGCGGACTCGTCCACACGTGTGGAAGCCGGGTCAGACATAACAGCGTGGCTGGCGATAGCGCGTACGGACTTCGCTCCGTTTTCCATCATCAGGTTAGCTGCCTTCGTAATCGTACCGGCTGTGTCTACCATATCGTCAATCAGAAGAACGTCCAGCCCTTCCACGTCACCGATGATACGCATTTCTGCTACTTCATTGGCACGCAAACGGGATTTGTGGCAGATAACCATCGGTAAACCGAGATACTTAGAGTAGCTGCTTGCACGTTTCGTTCCGCCGACATCCGGTGTAGCGATACACAGGTTATCCATCGGCAAAGATGTTTTAATATAATCCAGGAATACGGAAGAAGCATACAGGTGATCCACCGGGACATTGAAGAATCCCTGAATCTGGTCGGCATGCAAGTCCATTGTGATCAAACGGTTGATACCGGCTGTACTCAACATATCGGCAATCAGTTTCGCACCGATAGATACACGCGGTTTGTCCTTTCTGTCCTGACGGGCCCAACCGAAATAAGGAATTACAGCGATGATAGAATGTGCAGAAGCACGTTTAGCCGCATCAATCATCAGGAGAAGCTCCATCAGATTATCCGAGTTAGGAAACGTTGATTGTACCAGGAAAACATCACGGCCACGAATAGACTCTTCGTAAGAAACGGAGAACTCTCCATCGGCAAAATGTTGAATGTTCATCTGTCCCAGCGGACAACCAAGACTTTTGCAAATTTTCTCTGCAAGATACCGGGAGTTGGTTCCCGAAAACACCAAGAAAGGAGTTTGTGCACTCATTATTCCGAATATTTATCTTAAGTAAATAGATTTGAATTGTGGGTGCAAAGGTACAAAAGAGTTATGAATTATGAATTATGAATTATGAGTTATTTCCAAACGATACGCCCGGAGCCTATTCATAATTCATAATCCACAACTTATAATTCAATATGTAAACTTCAGTAAACGACCGGAATAGGCAGGCAGAACCACCTGGTAAGGCCATGCAGCCGTCAGTGTACTGACAGTGCTTTCTCCCGTCATCAAATCGGTCAGGACTGCGGCCTTGTTATCTTCAAAGTCGAGAGCCTTAAAAGCCCCGTTCGGAATCTGGACACGTACCGTCTGCTCCGCCTTGTCAAAGTTGACAACTACCAGCAGGACTTCATTCCGGTACTTACGCATAAAGACAAACTGGCGATGCGGGTTAAAATACGGATTGCTCAGGTTGGCATACATCAGGTCGTAGAAAACACCTGATGTGATAGCCGGCTCCGATTTGGCAATATTTAAAATCTTCGCATAGGTTTCACGCAGCTGGCGTTGTTCGGCAGTCAATTTTCCTCCGTCGAAAGTGCCCTCATTGATCCAGTTACGCAGGCTGGCAACGCTCCAGTAATCAAAGATAGTCGTACGTCCGTCACGCCCGCTAAATCCTTCGTCATCCATACCCGGCTCTCCCAATTCCTGACCGCTATAGATCATCACAGGATTGGTATTCATCATGGCCGACACGATCATTCCCGGAATACCCGGACGCGGATCGCCGGCAAAGAAATAAGAGGCGATACGCTGTTCGTCGTGATTCTCAAGAAAATTCAGCATATTCTGCTGGATTCCTTCAAGCGATTGCCAGCAAGCGGAAATATTACTCGCCGGAGCCTGGTTGCACATGACAGCCCGTACCGTATCATACAGCCCGACCTTGTCATAGAGGTAATCAAAATGCCCGTTCTGAATATAATTGCGGTATTCCGCCGGATTGTAAACTTCGGCGATGAAGCAGACGTCATGCGCTTGCTTCACCCTCGGAATCACCCAGTTCCAGAACTCCACCGGAACCATTTCCGCCATATCGCAACGGAAACCGTCCACGCCTATTCCGGCCCAGAAAAGCAGGATATCGAGCATCTTTATCCAGGTATTGGGTACCGGATCAAAGTGCGGAGTTCGGCCGTTCAGGTAATCCACGCCATAATTCAACTTGACCGTCTCGTACCAGTCATTCCGCCCCGGACAAGCATCAAAACGGTCGTTGCCTGTAACCTTCGCCGGAAATTCACTGTATTCGAAATCTTCCTGCTGCGCCCCGAACGGCAACGACAGGGGTTGTCCCGGTATATAGTAAAAGTTATTGTTCGGATCGAATGCTTTCGATGTATTGTCTTTCTGCCCCAGATCTTCCACATACGCCATCTTGGCATCCGAATGATATTGGCGGGCTACGTGGTTGGGAACAAAGTCGAGGATCACTTTCAGGCCGGCATCATGCGTTCTCTTGACCAATGCCTCAAACTCATTCATCCGGTCAGGCACCTGGCCGGCCAAGTCGGGATCGACGTCATAATAGTCTTTGATCGCATAAGGCGAACCGGCATTACCCTTTACAACCGCCGAATGATCCCTTCGGATCTGATAAGCCGTATAATCGGTCTTCGTCGCATGTTCGATAACTCCGGTATACCACACATGGGTAGTGCCCAATTCCTTTATTTTAGATAAAGCAAGAGGCGTAAAGTCGGAAAACTTTCCAACTCCGTTTTCGACCTTACTGCCATTCTTCACCAAAGATGATTTCAGATTTCCAAACCAACGTGGAAAGACCTGATATATGACTATCTTATTCGTCTGTTTCATCGCGCTATTTGTCTACTTAGTTTATTTTGGTAAACACAGAAACCGTCTACGGCATCAGAGCATTGTTGTTTCGTCTCGCCATAATTGCGTTTACCAAGGTTTCATACTTATTTTCCTTTATTACGATCTCGAAAGCCCGGACAGCCGCCGCATATCCGATATTGGCGATCAGCTCCACATTCTCAAGATCAAACGTCTTATACATGCCGAATTCTTCGGCTTCAATCAGCACATCACACATTTCACGGTCTTCCAGCGTATTGGCCCGGAACATATAATGATAAGAGCGTTCGGCAATATGGTAGAGCGTCTGCTTGTATTTTTGGGGTATAAGCGGACTGACGTTCACACCGATGATGCGCTCACATTCCTCACGTATAATGGAAACCGGGAAATTATGGAAAAGACCTCCGTCGACGTAATGCACTCCGTTTATCACAACCGGACTGAAGATAATCGGAATACTACAGGAAGCAGTCACCGCCTCGACGAGGGGACCGCTCCGGAACTCATGGCTTTCTCCGTTATCGAGATCGGTAGCCATCACAACCAATGGTATTTTCAGTTCTTCAAACGTTTTAGCTCTCAAATGACGCCGGAGGAAATGGCGGAACCGCTTACTGTCGAACAAGCCCGATTTCGGGATCTGCAACTGGGCGAACTCCGAAAACTCACGTCCGGAAAACAGTTCTTTTATCTCATCGGCTGTATAGCCGTCGGCAAACAGAACTCCCATTAACGAACCGACACTTGTTCCGGCAATGATATCCGGTTTCAGGCCGCACTCTTCAAGTAATTTAAAGACCCCGATATGAGCAAAGCCTTTCGCACCTCCGCCACTCAGAGCCAAGCCCAATTTACAAGTCTTATGGTTCGTTTCTTCCGTCATTTGCGTTTTTATTTTTATTCAGTGGCAAATATGCTGTTTTTTTTAGAATGAAACATTATTATTTCCGAAAAAGTTTCTCTGCTTCTTTATTTTCGTTATATTTACCGAAAGACAACAAAGCATCGTAAGACACTAAGTGTCAAAACGATTAAATCCATATTAATTTTAAATCTCATTGCTATGATTACACCTATTTTTTGGATCATACCGGTAGCATCTATACTTGCTCTGGTATTTGCCTGCTTTTTCTTCAGGCAGATGATGAAAGAGAGTGAAGGGACAGAGTTAATGGCAAAGATAGCTCTACACGTACGCAAAGGAGCTATGTCGTACCTGAAACAACAATACAAGGTTGTTGCTTCGGTATTTCTCGCCCTGGTGGTTTTATTCTCCATCATGGCGTATGGATTCGGGGTACAGAATGAATGGGTACCCATTGCTTTCCTCACCGGAGGATTCTTTTCCGGACTGGCCGGATTCCTGGGTATGAAAACAGCAACCTATGCCTCTGCCCGTACCGCCAATGCAGCCCGTTCTTCGTTGAACAGCGGCCTGCAGGTTGCTTTCCGAAGTGGCGCTGTAATGGGACTGGTAGTCGTAGGACTCGGCCTGCTGGATATTTCCTTCTGGTATATACTATTAAATATTTGCATCCCGGCAGACGCCATGGATGCCACACATAAACTGACAATCATCACAACCACTATGCTTACCTTCGGAATGGGAGCTTCCACACAAGCGCTTTTTGCCCGTGTAGGCGGCGGTATTTATACGAAAGCGGCCGATGTCGGTGCCGACCTGGTCGGGAAAGTGGAAGCCGGCATTCCGGAAGACGACCCGCGTAACCCGGCGACTATCGCCGACAACGTGGGTGATAACGTGGGAGACGTCGCCGGTATGGGCGCTGACCTCTATGAATCCTATTGCGGTTCCATCCTGGCTACCGCCGCCTTGGGGGCTGCGGCTTTTGTCGCTTCCGGAAATGTGGAGATGCAATACAAAGCAGTTGTGGCGCCGATGTTGATCGCAGCCGTCGGGATCGTGCTGTCGATCATCGGAATCTTTGCCGTCCGCACGAATGAGAACGCGAACATCCGTCAGCTATTGAAAGCATTGGCGATCGGCACGAACCTCAGTTCCGTACTTATAGCCATTTCTACTTTCGGCATCCTTTATCTATTGAAATTGGATAACTGGTTCTGGATCAGTTGTTCGGTTATTGTCGGGCTACTGGTCGGCGTCGTGATCGGGCAATCGACCGAATACTATACATCCCAGTCCTATAAACCCACCCAACGGGTTTCCGAAGCCGGGCTGACCGGTCCGGCAACCGTCATTATCTCGGGACTCGGGCTGGGTATGCTGTCGACCGCTATTCCGGTCCTGGCCGTAGTTATCGGTATTATCTGTTCTTTCCTGTTCGCATCCGGATTCGATTTCAACAATATCGGAATGGGGCTCTACGGCATCGGCATTGCAGCAGTAGGCATGCTTTCGACATTAGGTATCACGTTAGCGACGGATGCCTACGGACCTATCGCCGACAATGCCGGAGGTAATGCGGAAATGTCCGGTTTGGGTAAAGAAGTCCGCAAACGTACGGATGCCCTCGACTCGTTGGGCAACACCACAGCCGCAACGGGCAAAGGGTTCGCCATCGGTTCGGCCGCCCTGACAGGCTTGGCTTTGTTGGCCTCCTACGTGGAAGAGATAAAAATAGGATTACTCCGGTTAGGCGAAACAGTCCTGCAATTCGCTGACGGCAGAGCCATCGAGGTATCAAAAGCCTCCTTCTCCGATTTTATGGTCTACTATGACGTAACGCTGATGAATCCGAAGGTGCTGGCCGGCATGTTCTTAGGTTCCATGATGGCATTCATGTTCTGTGGGCTCACGATGAACGCCGTCGGACGTGCCGCCGGACACATGGTGGAAGAAGTACGCCGCCAATTCCGGGAAATACCAGGTATACTGACCGGGAAAGCGGAGCCGGATTATGCCCGCTGCGTTGCCATTTCGACCAAAGGTGCACAAAAAGAGATGGTTGTCCCTTCCCTGCTGGCTATCATTGCCCCGATCATTACCGGACTGATCTTCGGTGTTACCGGTGTGGTCGGACTGCTGATCGGCGGATTGAGCACCGGTTTCGTACTGGCCATATTTATGGCAAATGCCGGTGGTGCCTGGGACAATGCCAAGAAACATGTGGAAGAAGGCAACCACGGCGGTAAAGGCAGCGACGCACATCACGCAACGGTCGTAGGCGACACAGTCGGCGACCCGTTCAAAGACACTTCCGGCCCCAGCCTCAACATCCTGATCAAGTTAATGAGCATGGTCGCCATCGTCATGGCAGGGCTGACGGTCGCATGGAGCCTTTTCTAAAAAGTAAGGGAAGTTCGTTATTCTGCAAATGTGAACCTACTATATAAGGCTGATCTGAGGTTATAGTCATCAGTATGGTTTTGGCGTATCATAACTATGATTTACCCAAACCACCACTATGATACAGAAAAACGGAAGAGCTCACAATTTAGCAGTTTTGAAATAGACAGACCTCGTAGGGGCGGTTCGCGAACTGCCCCTACGAAGCCTGCTCTTTTGATTCAAATATTCTTACATACGAGATATGGATTATCCCACTCCGAAGAGTTTCCCTTTTTGTTTTGTCGCAAACATTAACACCTTGTATTTGTATATGTCCCTTAACTTTGCTTTATTTGCTCCTTCAATTTACTGAAACAGATTAATAAATTTATGGAGAAAAAAAATCAGTACCAAGGATTAACCAAACAAGAAGTAGAAGAAAACAGGCGCCTTTACGGCGAAAACATCCTTACTCCGCCGGAGAAAGCCTCCTTGTGGAGCCAATTCATCGAAAAGTTTAACGACCCGATTATAAAGATTCTGCTGGTAGCGTGGTTGCTGTCCATGATTATCGCAGGCGTTCACTGTTGGGGACCGGAAGCGAAAGGCTTTACGGCATTCCTCGAACCGATCGGCATTTTCTTTGCCATCATGTTGGCCTCTTGCGTCGGTTTCTTTTTTGAAGTGAAGGCGAACAAGGCTTTTGACGTGTTGAATACGGTCAACGACGATATATTGGTGAAGGTGATTCGCGAAGGGAATATCTGCCAGGTTCCACGCAAAGAGGTGGTTGTCGGCGATATCGTCGTGCTGGAAACAGGCGAAGAGGTGCCGGCCGACGGACATCTGCTGGAAGCGATCTCCCTGCAGATTAACGAATCGACACTGACCGGTGAACCGGTTATCAGTAAGACGACTAACGAGGCGGACTTCGACGAAGAAGCGACCTACCCTTCCAACGTGGTCATGCGCGGAACGACTGTCGTAGACGGACACGGCGTTATGAAGGTTGAAAAAGTTGGTGATGAAACCGGATACGGAAAAGTATATGAGGGCTCGCAGATAGAAAACAATATCGACACGCCGTTGCAGATCCAGCTGGCCGGACTGGCGAAAGTGATCAGCAAGGCGGGCTATACGATTGCTGCCATCACATTTATAGCGTTGCTGACAAAGCTGTTGCTGGCTTCGTCCGGAATGCCGGTCATGGATCTGATCGCCCATATCCTGAACATATTCATGGTAGCGGTTACGTTGATCGTCGTATCTGTACCGGAAGGGCTACCGATGAGTGTGACGCTCAGCCTGGCGCTCAGCATGAACCGTATGCTGAAAACAAACAACCTGGTCCGCAAGATGCATGCTTGCGAAACAATGGGGGCGACGACCGTTATCTGCACGGATAAGACGGGAACGCTTACCCAGAACCAGATGCAGGTCTACCAAACGAACTTCTATAACCTGAAAGACCAGAAGTTAGGGGACGACGAACTAAGCAATCTGATTAAGGAAGGTATATCGGTCAACTCGACCGCCTACCTCGACTTCTCGGACGAGAAGATCAAGACATTGGGGAATCCGACCGAAGCAGCCCTGCTGTTATGGCTGAACGGCCAGCACCAGAACTACCTGGAAATAAGGGAAAACGCACGGGTGCTGGACCAGTTGACCTTTTCCACCGAACGGAAATATATGGCAACAGTCGTACAATCGCCTTTATTAGGCAAGCGGGTGTTGTATGTCAAAGGCGCACCTGAGATCGTGCTGGCTAACAGCAACCGGGTAGCAATCGACGGAACCTATAAAACGGTCGAAGCTTGCCGGGCCGGTATCGAACAGCAATTGCTGGACTACCAGAACCAGGCGATGCGTACGTTGGGATTTGCTTACCAGATACTTGAAGATGGACAAGACGCGGCGTTCTTCGCCGACGGCCGGTTGCATAACACAGACCTCACCTATTTAGGAATCGTCGCCATCTCGGACCCCGTACGCGCCGATGTGCCGGCAGCCGTCCAAAGCTGTCTGGATGCAGGCATTGACATTAAGATCGTGACCGGCGACACACCGGGAACGGCTAAAGAGATCGGCCGCCAGATCGGCACCTGGAAGCCTGAAGATACGGAACGTAACTGGATCACCGGACCGGGCTTCGAAGCCTTGACGGATGAAGAGGCATTGGATCGCGTACTCGACCTGAAAATCATGTGCCGTGCCCGCCCTACCGACAAACAGCGCCTCGTGCAATTGCTGCAACAGAAAGGGGCCGTAGTCGCCGTAACCGGAGACGGGACCAACGACGCTCCCGCCCTGAAAGCGGCGCAAGTGGGCTTGTCGATGGGAGACGGGACCTCTGTCGCAAAAGAAGCAAGCGACATCACCATCATAGACAACTCGTTCAGCAGTATCACCCGTGCGGTGATGTGGGGACGTTCTTTATACCGGAATATCCAGAAGTTCCTGCTGTTCCAGTTGACCATCAATGTGGCAGCCTGCCTGATCGTGCTGTTGGGCTCGCTGTTGGGAACCGAATCGCCGCTTACCATCACACAAATGCTTTGGGTGAACCTGATCATGGATACATTTGCCGCCGGCGCACTGGCATCATTGCCGCCTAACGAACGGGTCATGAAAGACAAACCTCGCCGGAGCGGAAAGAATGGCGACTTTATCATCACCCGCCCGATGGCCTATAATATATTCGGCGTCGGACTGGCATTCGTCATCGTATTGATGGGGATTCTGCTTTATTTCCACGCACAAGACGGCCTGACGCCGCACGACCTGTCCTGGTTCTTCAGTTTCTTCGTGATGCTTCAATTCTGGAATATGTTCAACGCAAAAGCATTTATGGAAGGGCGTTCGGCATTTGCCAACCTGAAAGAGAGCAAGAGCTTCCTATTAGTTGCGCTGCTCATCATCGTCGGACAATACCTGATTGTTACTTTCGGAGGCGAAATGTTCAGCGTTATCCCGTTGTCCTTAAAAGACTGGGGAATCATCATCGGTTCGACTTCACTGGTTCTCTGGATCGGCGAGATTGGACGGTGGATAGGAAGAGTAAGGAAAAGATAAACGAAATATTCGGATGAAGGATATAAATCGTCGCAAATAACTTGGTCACATAAAGGATTATCTTTACTTTTGCTTGGACAGTAAATTAAGAATAAAAAGAATATGAAGATAACAATAGACAACGGGAAAGAAACAGTCATCAGTCTTTCCGGCGAATTGGATACATTGACCTCCGTCGACCTTGAAAAAGAGATCGCCCCTATCTTGAACGGAGAGGCAGAGGCAGTCGTTCTCAACGGAGCTGAACTGACCTACATCAGCAGTGCCGGCCTTCGCCTGCTCCTCACGCTGCAAAAAGGGATGAAAGCCAAAGGGGGAACTTTCCGGCTAAAGAATATCCAGAAAGACATCATGGATATACTGAACATCACCGGATTCTCGTCCATTCTCACTATCGAATAACAAGCGTTCCTATCCCGGCAGATGACAAACACGCTAATTATAAAGAACGAACTGGAGCAGTTAACCCGTCTATACGCGTTTCTGGATCAGCAAACTGCTGCTTACGGACTGGAAGAACTACAGTCGATGCAGATCAAACTGGCACTTGAAGAAGCTGTAACCAACGTCATCCAGTATGCCTATCCAGATAAGAAGGATCAGGATATCCGCATCGATATGAGCTACGAAAACAAACGGCTGACAATCGTCATAACAGATACCGGTACGGACTTCAACCCGCTGGAAAGGCAGGAACCGGATCTGACACTTTCGCTGGAAGAGCGCCCGATAGGCGGACTCGGAATCTATCTGGTCAAACAACTGATGACAGAGGTCACCTACAGTCGTTCAGCAGGAAGGAATATACTTACAATGACAAAAGACATACATTGATATGGCAGATTTCGACATTAAGGAAATAGCGTCGCTCAAAGTGAGGCTGCAAATCGTAGAGAAGCTCGTATTAGTCGACTGGATACTGATTATCCTGTCGATGTATTACGACTGGGGAGGATGGATCGCCACCTTGATTGTTGCCCAGTTCATCCTGTATATCTACAAAGGGAAACTGCGCAAAAAACTGAAACAAAAGGAATATCTTGCAAAAGTCGTGGAAGAACGGACTATCGAGCTCCGCATCCAGCGCGACCAAGTGCTGAAAGAATCCAAAAAACTGTCCGACGCTCTCGATGCCTTAGCTAAGGCGCAAGACGAGCTGGTTCGCAAAGAGAAATTAGCGACGGTCGGACAACTGACGAAAGGTCTGGTCGACCGTATCCTGAACCCGATCAACTACATCAATAACTTTGCCGGACTTTCTGCCGACCTGATCAAGGACCTGAAGTCGAATATCACGGACGAAAAGGATACCATGTCTAAAGAGAATTATGACGACACCATCGAAATTCTCGACATGATCAACAGCAACCTCCAGAAGATAAACGAGCACGGTTGCAACACCGTCCGGATCGTCAAGGCTATGGAAGAACTGCTGAAAGACCGTCATGGCGACGTCACTTCCACCGACATCGGAAACCTTTGCAAGGTGAATATAGACGTGATCAACAAGCTATTCAAGGAAGACATTGAAAAGAATAAGATAGAGATCGAGCTTCTGTGTCCGGAAGAACCGGCCATGGCGGAGATCAACATCGAACAGATGAATAAGGTAATGCTCAGCCTGCTCAAGAACAGCGTATATGCATTGCTGAAGAAGTTGCAGAAACAGGAATTCTCCCCACTCATCACCATCCAGGTGGAAAAACGGATGAACGGAACGGTTTTCCTCTCTATCCGCGACAACGGTATCGGTATCGAAGACAGCATCAAAGCCCGGATATTCGAGCCGTTCTTTACCACGAAGCCCACCGCCGAAGCGGCCGGTGTCGGCTTATACCTCTGCCGGGAAGTGATCCTGAACCATCAGGGCTCTATCATTGTGAAGAGCGAGAAGGATAACTTTACCGAATTTATGATTACGATTCCTATCTACCAAAAGAGCAACGACAATGGATGATAACAGTAGAAATGAGTTAGAACGTCTGAGAAAACAGATCAGCCAGCAGGAAAAGATGGCATCACTCGGACTGTTGAGCGCCGGTATCGCACATGAGATACAGAACCCGCTCAACTTTGTGATCAACTTCAGCAAAGTATCGCGCAAGTTGTTGCTGGACATGGAGGATATTCTGAGCGAACTGGAACTTCCGGAAGATGCGAGCGAAGAGATCCATGAATTTATGGACGACCTGAAAGAGAACATGGGCAAGATCGAAGAAAACGGGAACCGGGCTTCGAACATCGTCAAGGGCATCCTGCTCTATTCCCGTGGGAAGGACGACGAATACATCCCGACCGACCTCTGCCAGTTGACAAAAGAATATGTATGGCTATCCTACCATGCCGTCCGTGCCAACAACAAGAGTTTCAACGTCGCCATCAAAGAGGAATATGACGAAACACTTCCGTTGGTTAAAGTGATCCCGCAGGATTTCAGCCGTGCCGTCCTCAACCTGATGAACAATGCCTGCTATGCCGTATTCAGCAAATCAAAAGGCGTCACCGAAAGTCCTTACAGCCCGACAATCCAGGTCAGCTTGAAAAAAGAGGGCAACCAGGTACGCCTCATGATCGAAGACAACGGTTCCGGCATTACCAAAGAGGTGAAAGAGAAACTCTATACCCCGTTCTTCACCACCAAACCGGTAGGCGAAGGAACCGGGCTCGGCCTCTCCATCACCAAATCAATCATCGAACAAAAACATAACGGAACGATCGAGATGGAATCTGAGCCGGGCAAGTTTACCCGTTTCACCATCACGATTCCGATTCAATAATCCGAGAAACAACGCTGCTATGGCTATAAAAATATTAAGTGTAGACGACGAGTTGGACCTGGAAATACTGCTTACCCAATATTTCCGTCGCAAGATAAAGAAAGGCGAATATGAATTCCATTTCGCCCACAACGGACTGGAAGCGCTCCAGATGTTGCTTGCCACACCGGACTTCGATGTGATCCTGAGTGACATCAACATGCCGGAGATGGACGGGCTTACGCTGCTCACGAAGATCAACGAGATGCGTAATCCGGCTCTCAAATGTATTATGGTATCGGCTTACGGCGATATGGAAAATATCCGTAGTGCGATGAACCAGGGAGCGTTCGACTTCACCACGAAGCCGATCAACCTGGAAGACCTCGAACGGACAATCGAAAAGGCGGCCGAGCAGATCGCCTTCATCAAGCAGGCTCAACAGGAACACACACAGTTGGAATCCATCCAGAACGACCTCCATGTCGCCCAGGAAATCCAGCAGACGATCCTGCCCAAGACATTTCCTCCGTTCCCGGAGCTGAAATCATTCGACCTGTATGCCTATATGAATGCGGCCAAATATGTGGGAGGCGATTTCTACGACTTCTTCCGCATCGGCCAGGACCGTTTGGGCTTTGTCATTGCCGACGTATCGGGCAAAGGCGTTCCGGCCGCTATCTTCATGGCGATCAGCCGGACGGTTATACGGGCCATTGCCCTTACGGAGAACTCGGCCTCGATGTGTATGCAGCGTTCCAACGCCATACTCTGCCAGGAAAGTGTGAACGATATGTTTGTTACTGTCTTCTACGGTATCTTGAATATTCAGACAGGTATCGTCACTTATTGCAACGCCGGACACAACCCACCCGTCCTGATGAAAAAGGACGGCTCCGTGTCTAAAGTTCCAACAACAAATGATCTGGTATTAGGAGCCATGGGCGATGTCAGCTACCATGAAAAGGAATTACGGCTTTCGCCGGGCGATAACCTGTTCCTCTATACCGACGGGGTGACAGAGGCCATGAACACGAAGCACGAACAGTACAGCGAACAACGGCTGCTCGAGAATTGCCGCTCATTGGCAGGGAAAGACCCGAAAGAGGTTGTAGAAAAGATAACCGAAACAGTCGGCGAATTCGTCGTAGGCGCGATCCAATCGGATGATATTACATTGCTTTCAATTGCCTATAAAGGATAATGAGCTAAAGGAGAAGTTGTAAAGATCATGGTTTTAATATAAAAATAGCCCGGCTCTCTTTTGATAGCCGGGCTATTCTATTAATATAATGTATAGTCTTATTTCAGCAACGCATCGCGGATGCCCATAATCTCTGCATTAGCAGCTCTGGCTTCCTGAATAGTAGCAACCTTTTCTTTCAGCGGAGAGATTGTTTCACCCAACTGTTTCAGATCAGGATAATAAGCAGCCAAATCAGCAACCACTTCTTCCAACATGCTGACACGCTTCTCCATATTAGCGGAAAGACCTGCTGAAGTAGCATCACCCTGCACAACCAATGTCGGATTAGCAACCAGGCAAGCATATTCAGCAGAAGCAGCACCCAGCATTTCAACTTCGGCGTCTATCTTGTTTTCAGCAGCCATCTTGTCGATGATCTGGTTTTCCTGTTCTTTCAAGAAAGACTGCATTTGTTCTTTAGTAGCGCCTTTCGGAGCCTGTTCTTTCAGGATATCCAATACGAAAGAGACATTCAGGTCGGTAGCCAGTTTACCAATCACGGCTTCTACCTCAGCAGTCGGCTGGCCAACAGCCTTCAAAACATTATAATCGGCCATATACATACCCAATGCACGGGCTTTCTGCGTCGGAGTGCTCAATTCGGCAGCCTTGCTAACCGGCACCATGTATTTAACATCACCGACATTTACTTTTACTTCTCCGGTAGAAAGACGATAAGGGATCTCCGAATCCGGCATATCTTTCAACAATTGAATTGTCTCCTGTTTCAACTCTTCAGTCAACAGGTCTTTCGGAGCCTTGCCTGCTATAACAGCAGCTTCTTCAGTCTTTTCGGCTTCCTCGTTTGTTTTTTTGGCTCCGTTGCAGGAAGTCATCCCAAACACTAATGCTGCTACGGCGAGCATGCTTAATACACTCTTTTTCATATTGTATAATTTAATAATTTATTACTCTCGAACCTCAAAATTCGTCCCGTTTCAGGAAACGTCCCGGAAACTCTGCGAATATAGCGATAATCGCCAATAATGCAAAGAAACCTATAACCAATAAATTAAATTTATAAGTAGAAATATGATATCCGGCCCAATTTTTCTCATGACTGTAGAAGGCGGCACGTCCCCAGGCGTTATCCGGTTCCAAATAAACCGTCCCGATCAGCGGGTAAATACGGTGGTTTGTTTCCTTATACAGATGACGGTTTCCCGTCCCCATTACCAGGTCTTCGATTGCCGTATTATGATGGGCTTTCTTCAACTCCGTCAACCATTCGGTTCCGTTTTCCCGGCTCCGCTCCTGCTGTACCTGGTCGAGATAAGCCGTAAAGTTATGAGCCCGTTCATGCAGGGCGGCGTCTACCTTATCTAAGTAAAAGAGATAGTCCTCATTAGCCGCACGGGGAGCGATGCGGGCGGCACGGCTTAATACGACGAGTTCATTCTCTACAGTTTTCCGCTTATCCGGATCATCCTTCCCGGCAAGCTGTTCAGCCAGGCTACGCACTTCCGGAGAATGCACGTTTTCATAATACTGGGCCAGATATTTTTCCTTTTCGATCGGGAAATACGGGCGATTGTAAGCATTATCCCGGAACTGCTCGACCATTAATGCCTCGAAAGCCCAACGGGAAGGGATCACCTCTCCGATCAACGGCACGATATTCTCATCCGCCGCACGGGTATTCAAGTCGTCAAACTTGATAACCAGGCCGCAAAGCAGAATCTGCGGGATCAGCAGAAGCGGGATCGTAATATAAATGGCAACCACCGAACTCATTGTCTGAGACAGGATCAGCCCCGTCAGGTTGGCCAGGAAAGAGGTTGCCCACAAAATAGTCCACCACGTCAGGAACATCTCACCTCCCACTCCGATAATCGCATTCCCCACCAAAATGAACAATAAAGATTGTAGTCCGGAGACGGTCAGCAGATAAACCATCTTGGATGTCAGATAACTGCTCCGGCTCAACCGGAGGAAATGTTCCCGTTTCAGGATTGTCCGGTCTTTTATGATCTCCTCTGCACTGATACTAAGCCCCATAAAGGTGACGACAATCACCGACATAAAGATATAGGATACAAAATTCTTATTGGCAAGCAACGTATATTCATCCCCGTCCATATAGCGGGTCAGCAGTGCAACGATCAGGGCCAGCAGAGGGGCTTCCAACAGTGTGATAGCCAGATACGGTTTGTTCGTCAGCTTCGTACGGATATTCCGTTCCAGAAAGATCAGGAACTGCTTGAACCAAGAAGGCTTCTTTTGCTGGTTTTCCGGCAAAGCCTCTTCCTTTACCGTCGGAAAGACGGGACGGGAGTTCAGATATTCCTCGTGCCATTCCTCCGGTGTGAATTTCCGGATATTCGTCTGGTTACCCGAATCGTCGATCTTCTTGGAATCGATGATATTCAAGATCAATTCGGGATTGACATTTCCGCAGGCACTACATACGCTGATATCGGGATCGGTATATTTGGCCGCCTGCTTGAAATAGGTAATAGCTTCGATCGGGTTCCCGTCATAAATCGGGTAACCGCCTCTGTCCAACAGCCATAGCCGGTCGAACAATTTATATATTTCAGATGAAGGTTGATGGATATTCACGACCACCAACTTTCCCCGGTGTGTCTGCTCTTTCAGCAGCATGATGACTTTCTCGGAATCGGACGATGACAGGCCCGAAGTCGGCTCATCGAGGTACAGGATAGCCGGTTCGCGTATCAGCTCGAGCGCGATGTTCAGGCGTTTCCGCTGCCCGCCGCTGATCGTCTTACGGATCGGGGAACCTACTTCCAGGTCTTTTATCTCTTCCAGATCCAACTCCTTCAATACCTTCTCCACGCGCTCTCCGATCTCTTTATCCGATAGACGGGCAAAACAGAGTCGGGCCGTGTACAACAGATTCTGGTAGACGGTCAGTTCCTCGATCAGCAAATCGTCCTGCGGTACGAAGCCGATCAACTGACGCGCTTCCGGCGAATCGAGCGGATGGCCGTTCACAGCAATCGTTCCCTGATCGGGACGGATATTCCCGTTCATAATACCCAACAACGTAGACTTTCCGACACCGCTTCCTCCCATAATGGCGACAAGTTGTCCGGATTCAAGATTGAAAGAGAAATTATGCAGTCCGTTATGGCTATTCTTGAAAGTAAAATCAATATCACGTCCGGCCAGATGGATTACCTCCTTACGCTCGTTTTTATTGAAAACGGTCAGCAGGTCACTGTAGTAGACAGGCAGGAACAGCGGTCCTTTCAACACACTGCTGTGCTGCCAGGCGTAGAACATATTCGGCGAAAGCGGAATATCGTTCATGAACACTTGCCCGCTTCCGTGATAAGTGAAAATCTGCTTGTCAAAGCGGCGGATAAAGAAGACACGGATAAAACCTTCCATGCCTTTCCGCACGATATGGTTACCGGTCGCCTCTTCTTCCCCGCTGATGGTCAGCAAAGACGAAGAAGGCTTGCCCGTAATGAAGGCAAGCGAATCGTCGAACTCCTTCTGCGGAATAGCAAAGATATCGGCAACCAGGCGGAACAGCTCCAGATGATTCTCCGCCTCTTCGCTGTTCGTATAGGCAAACTCCACAAAACGGATCAGCAAAAGCAACTGCTCTTCCGCACGCAATTTCACTTTCATCTGCTCGCAGATATTACGGACAATCTGTTCTTTGTCAAGCACAAAGAGCGAATCGTCGTACATCTCGCGCAACGCATTGTAAAGTTCAATATATTCTTTATGGGAACGTACCCCGAAGTGACTGGACAGATACGAATGAACAGCACGACTTGCCTGCTCCCTTTCAATCCGCACGGAGGAAGCAAAAATAGCAAATAGATTTAATAAGCCGTTTAATATGGTCTCATTCATTTATTTCGTCAGTGTAAGATGAATTCGAAGCAAAGATAAGAATAAAAAATGAGAGAATGAGCAGATGAGCGCAAGAAGGTTGTAAATAAGGGTTTTAGAGGAAAACGGACTGCGAGGATGAAGCCAAGTGAAACCGCCAAAAAGCCAAATGAAACCGGAGTTACGTTACTATCCCGTTACTCTTTTCAAAACGGCGAAAGAGGTTTTGGGAGGCTTCCAATACGCTGAATTACACGCCCGATTCGAAGGATTCCGATTGCAAATGTAGCAGGATTTTAGGATTTTCGGTATCTTTGCAACCGAGAGCGGATTATAATGAAGCAGATACAATTATACAAGTTTCATAAACGCAAGTACGGAGCGGAACTCCTGATTGACGTTCTCGACCTTGATTATATCAAGGCGGGCATCCGTCGTGCTCCTGTACATCGTGAAACTTTTTACTGCATTATTCTAATTACCGATGGACAAGAAGAAGTTTCCGTAAACGGACATAAGCGGAGTGTTCAGGCAGGCGATGTTATCTGTTCGCGTCCCGGAGAGGTATGGAGTTGGCAACCCGATCCGGAACTCGAAGGATTGGTGCTGATTTTCGAGGAGCCGTTTCTGCTTTCATTTTTCAATGATTCCCTTTTTCTTGATCGTTTTGCCTATTTGCAGCCTAATCGCAGGTCGCCCTTTTTACAAACTGATGCAGCATTGCAGGAACGGCTGCACCATCTGTTTTCGCTGATGAAAGCGGAAATCGATGACAACCGGAATAAAGACCAGCATATCCTCCGGGCGATGCTTTACGAGACGCTCATGTTGCTCAACCGTGCCGAAAGTTACGATGAGAGCGGACAACCAATGAATGAAATTCCCGTCAACCGTTACGTCGCTGGTTTCATCCGCGCAGTCGCAACAGAATACACAGAACGGCACGACGTGGAGTATTACGCCGCCAAACTCTGCATTACCCCCAACTATCTGAACAAGCTCGTCCGACAATCGTTGGGCACAACCGCTAAACTCTACATACATAAGAAACTGTTTGATGAGGTCGAGCGATTATTGGTTTATACTACCTTGACAGTAACGGAAATTGCGGAACGCCTGCACTTTGATTCCACTTCTTACTTTGTCCGTTTCTTCCGCAAACAGACAGGCATCACTCCATTGAAATACAGACAAAAAAGGAATAGTCCGCAAAAGTGACATTTCCGCCTTTGTTTGTTCAATAACACGGTCACACTGCCCCTTTAACTTTACACTCGAAATCAAAAACGAGTGTATAATGGTCATTGCAGAGAAACAAACCAAAGATTTACTGACGGCATCCAAAATCGGCCGTTATGCCATCAATCCTTACGTCGGATGTCCGCACGCCTGTAAATATTGCTATGCGTTATTCATGAAACGTTTCACCAATCACCCGGAGGCGTGGGGTGAGTTTATTGATGTGAAACGTTGCGGCAAGAAAATAGACTTGCGAAAAATTGCGGGCAAAAACGTTTTCATGAGTACCGCTACGGATTGTTACAACCCATACGAAGCCAAATACGGCATTACTCGTTCCATTCTGGAGCAGTTGGTAGATAGCGACTGCTATCTGCAAATTTCAACCAAGAACAAACTGATCCTACGCGATATAGATTTGCTTAAACGCATGAAGCACTTGAGTGTCGCCATGTCGGTAAACACGCTCGATGAGCAGTTCCGCCGCGACATGGACAAGGGGAGCACCGTGCAAGAACGGCTCGATACGTTGCGCACGTTTCACGACGAGGGCATTTACACCATTCTTTTTATGTCGCCTATCTTCGTCGGCATCACCGACTGGCAGGCCATTATCGAGGCGAGCCGCAGCTACATCAGCGAATACTGGTTCGAGGACCTGAACCTGCGCGGCAGCTATAAACCCGTCATCATGCGTTATGTGGCGGAGCACTACCCGCATCTGTATCCGACTTACGAACGCATCTATTCCAAAGGCGACAGCGCGGAACTTATCGCCAACGACCGAACCATCTGTGCCTACTGCGACGCCAACGGAGTCAATTATAGTGCTTATTTCCACCATGAGGAGGTCATTAAGACTGAGACGAACAAAATATTGGGAAAGAATAACAATCACTAATTATAATTCATTGATTATGGAACAGAACAACAACATCGTACCTGAATGGTACAAAGACGAGAACGAGCAACACTTGGCGGAACATATCATCGGATTGGAAAAATCCGCATTAGACAAATTTTTCAACGGGGATATGTCCGGCTATCGGAACCTGTGGTCAAAGCAGAGTTTTACCTATTTCGATGCCGTTGTCACCCAACGTGTGGAGGAGTTTGCAAGTATGGAGAGTTTCCTCGACCGCCTCGAAGGCAATCTTCACGCCGAGGAATATCGGTTCGTCTCGCCCCGCGTACAATTCGGACAGGATACGGCCATCCTCACCTATCAGCTCTTTGCACGCACCAATTTCAATGAAATCGAATACAATTGTATCGAGGTGTTTCAGAAAGAAGCATCCGGCGAGTGGCACGTGGTACATTCCACTTGGTCGTTTATCCGTCCGATGGACAAGGATTTCAGCCGGATGAAAGTGAGAGTATAAAAAAATAAAACGATATGGAAACCATTTACGATTATCTGAAAAAACAAGTGGAGAAGCGGCCCGAAGCGTTGGCGGTCATCGATGAACACCGCCACCTCATTTTCGGAGAACTGGATGCGCTGGCAACAACTATTGCCGCCGCTTTCCCGAAGCGTCCGAAGTTTGTGGGCGTGGTAATGAACCACAGCGTGGAAATGATAGCCGCACTTTTTGCCGTACTGAAATCCGGTGCGGCGTATGTACCGGTCGAACCGTCGTTTCCCATCGAGCGCATCCGCTTCATTATGCACGAGTGCGATGTCGATTTCGTGTTGACCGAACCCGAACATGCCGGAAAGTTACAGGGATTTCCCTTGCAATTCATCGAACGGGGAATGAATCCGACCGTCCTGCCGTCCTTTGTAGCGAATATTGCGCAACCGCAGGATGCGGCCTATGTACTCTATACCTCCGGTTCTACGGGAACCCCTAAAGGCGTAGTGGTTGAAAACCGGAATGTATGCCACTATGTTCGGGCGTTCGCCGATGAGTTCCGCCCGACTGAAGGAGATGTGATGTTGCAATATTCCGTTTGCTCGTTCGACATCTTCGTTGAAGAGGTTTTTGCCTCCCTGCTGTCGGGAGCGGCACTTGCCATTCCTTCAGATGATGTGCGAAGCGATGTACACCGTTTGATGCGGTTTGTCGAGAAACACGGAGTAACGATTATCAGCGGTTTCCCCTACCTGCTGCTGGAGATGAACAAACTGGATTGCATTCCCCCGTCGCTTCGTCTACTTATCAGCGGCGGAGATGCACTTCGGGAGAATTATATCGACCGCTTGCTGCCGCAGGTGGAGATTTACAATACTTACGGGCCGTCTGAAACTACTGTCTGCACCTCTTATTTCCGGTGCAACGGCACCCAAGCGTTACCGGACGGAACTTATCCGATAGGGAAAGCTGTCGCGGGTGTCGCCATCGAATTGCTCAATGAACATATGCTTCGAGTTCCGATAGGAAAAATCGGTGAAATCTGCATCTTCGGCGACGGCGTATCACGCGGATACATAGGCAAGCGGGAAAATGAAGCATTCGTTACGTTGGAGGACGGTCGTCGGATGTATCGTAGCGGCGATTTGGGCATCCTGCAACCTGACGGCAACCTGCTGTTTCTTTACCGTAAAGACACGCAGGTGATGATTCTCGGACGAAGAGTGGAACCGTTCGAGGTACAGAATATCCTGTGCGACTGCCGGGAGGTGGAAAAAGGGGTGGTTTGCGCCCATACGGACGACCGTGGACTGTCCTACCTGACGGCTTACGTCGTACCGAAGGATGCAAATACATTCAATATGTCGTCCGTCAAGCGGACAATGGAGAAATTCCTGCCTTCTTACATGATTCCCGAATTTTTCGTCCGTATGGGAACGATGCCCGTTACACCTAACGGTAAGGTAAACGGAGGAGCATTGCCTGTTGTCATGAAATCCGGTTGCCTATGAACGGAATAAGTATAGAGAAAGCCACGTTGTCCGAACTGGATGAATTGATGGCGTGGCGCATGGAAGTGTTACACGAGGTGTTTGGTATCCCTGCCGATGCCGACACCTTGGCATTGGAGCAAGCCAACCGGGAATACTATCGGTATACCTTGTCCTGTAGCGAACACATCGCTTGTTTTGCCCGGTATAACGGACAGCGGGTAGGTTGCGGCGGTATTTGTCTCCAACAGGAAATGCCGTCGCCGGACAATCCAACGGGACGATGTGCCTACCTGATGAATATCTATATCCGTCCGCCGTATCGCCGCCTGCATATCGGTACGGCTCTCGTCGGTTGGCTGGTGGAACAGGCGAAACGGCAAAACGCCGGAAAAATCTATTTGGAAACCTCCGATGCCGGACGTGCAATGTATCGCAGATTGCGATTCGAGGAGATGAAAGACATTATGAAATTGCAATGAAAAAGATGATAAAACCAGAAAGATTGCATCAGGGCGACAAAGTCGCTATTATCAGCCTGTCGAGCGGAATGCTCGGTGACAAACAGTTCTTACACAAATACTATCTCGGTAAAGAGCGTTTGGAAGAGGTTTTCGAATTGGAGGTCGTAGCCATGCCTCATGCGCTGAAAGGCAGCAGTTACCTTTACGAACACCCCGAAAAACGTGCGGAAGATTGGATGGAAGCCTGTGCTGATCCATCCATAAAAGCTATAATAACAGCTATTGGGGGCGATGATGGTGTGAGGTTGCTGCCATACGTGGATTTCACCGTGTTGCGTAAATACCCCAAGATATTTCTGGGCTATTCCGACACCACCATTCATCATCTGATGATGCACAAAGCTGGTGTCGTTTCGTTCTATGGCCCTGCTTTGATGTCGGACTTCGCCGAATATGGAGCCATGTCCGAATATACCGTTACGGCGATTAAAGAAGTCCTTTTCGACAGCAAAGCTCCTATAAACATTGAAAAGTGCCCCTACTGGCAAAAAAGAGGTATTGCGTGGAGCGAGGAGAATATGGACAAGCAGTCCGAAAGGCTGCCGGATACGAAAGGTTACGAAACGCTGCAAGGCGAGGAAGCGGTCAGAGGTCGATTGATAGGCGGGTGCATCGATGCTTTTCCGATGTATTGCGGAACTGCCGCATGGCCCGAAGCCGGACAATGGGACGATACGATTCTCTTTTTAGAGACAAGCCCCGATTGTCCTGCTCCCGAATTTCTTACTTATTATTTAAGGGGTCTTGGAGCACAGGGTATATTGGAGACGGCACATGGAATCATTGTGGGCAAACCGTGTCGTGAAAGATATTATGATGAATACAAATCCGTCTATCGGAAAATCCTCAAAGAGTTCGGACGTGAAGACCTTCCTGTTCTCTACAATGTCAATTTCGGACATTGTGCTCCGATTGGCATCCTGCCTTACGGTGTGGAGTGCGAGTTGGATGTCACACAAAAAAAGATAACACTTTGTGAAGATTGCGTGATATGAATATAGAAGAGTTTAGAGAGTTTTGCCTCTCCCTGCCGGGTAGCAGCGAGAAAATGCCTTTTCAGGCATTCCGGGCGGCGCAATCCATATTGGCGTTTTATGTGAGCGGCAGGATCTTTTGCTTCTTCGACATCGATACTTTCGATGCTTGCACCATCAAATGCAACCCCGACATGATCGATGAACTGAAAGCAAGATATATGGCGGTAAGCACTCCTTATAACATGAGCCGGAAATATTGGATAAGTATCCGGTTCAATGAGGATATGCCAGATAATGTGATAAAGTATTGGACAAAAAAGTCTTATGAGCACCTATTAAAAAAAAAGCAAATGAATAATCATGACACATCATATAACGGCGGTACATCTTGTCGATACTGCTTTGAAAGCCTCGACGGAAGACCTTTTCCATGAGTTCGACAAAGCCCTGCAATCATTCTGCAACGAAGAACAAGATCGAATAACGATTTTCCGAACCTTGCGTTACACACGAATCCGGTTGCACGTTTTTCGGAAATACCTGCCTGAAGAAAATGCTTCAACACGCAATATGCAAGCTCGTTTCTTGGATGTAGCTATTGGTTATATCAATACGGAACTGGATTTATTGCGTAGTTACAACCCAGAACAGAATTCGTCCCAATCACAAAACCTGCATCGTTGGACGGGTACGCTTGTCGAGTTGGTGGAGATGATTTACGGCTTACAAGAGTTGCGTTGTATAGACGACGGTGAAACCGCCATCAATGAATTGTTTTCCTTTTTCACTCGGCTCTTCGGTATGGAGATTAAAGACAGCCATTGCTATAACGCTTATTCGGATATGAAACGTCGTAAAAGTGAAAATCGAACATACTTTCTTGACAGGATGCGTGATCGGCTGAATCTGCGTATGCAACGTGATGATCTATGGGAACAAAGGAAAAGATAATATGTAAATAAACGGAAGAATACCGAAACGGTTCTTCCGTTTTTCGTATCTTTGCAAATCACTCATCTATTATACTAATAATGAATAAGGTACATTTTATTCAGAAGAAAGATGCAATTATCGCTTTATTGATAGCAATAGGTGGTATTGCAATTGCTTATATTATCAACGTAGCGTTAACATATGGCAATCTTATTCCAACGGTTCTGTCAAACGATACATGGCTATCATTTTGGGGTGGATATTGTGGCGGTGTTTTTGCCTTAATTGTTGGATATTTGGCAATTAGGCACAGTAATAGAAACAGCGAAAGAGCTATATATCAACAGAATGAACTATTAAAGAAACAGCACAAGGATAAAAAGTTGGAGAACTATAATGAATGTTTGAAAAATAATCTTGAACTACTCAATGTTGCTGATGCCGTAGGAATAGTAGCAAATATGGACAGCAATGATATGTCTTCGACTAAGGCTGCGATTCTAAACAAAAAATCATTGATTTATGCTTTTGATTTGCAATATAGATACATCGCTAAAATTGATTTATTGGGATTTAAATCGGAGACAGAACAAAAATATTCAGATTGTTGGAACGAAGCACAAACCCAGCTATCGCAGTTATTGGATTTACAACTTTTACTTGTACAGCGAGTGGAACAAAATCAGTCGGATTACAAGACAAAAGGAATCTACCAACAACTATTACTAAATACCCGACAGCTATTGTCCACTCTAAAGCAGATGGGGTGTAACGATGACAATGACGAATATCAATACAACCAAAAAGAAATAATAACTATTCAGAAAAGCCTTCAGAAGGTTGATTCTCGGATTAATGTCTATACCCTTGATGTGGAGTCAATTTTAAAACGCATACAACCGCTTTATTTAACTCTTTTGGATAAATCCAAACATCTATTCACGTTATCTGTTTTGTTGATAGAAGAACATGAGAGAGAACTAAACAACTAACGTCTTTTTGCATTATTCAAATAATTATTCTATATTTACATGGAGTTGTTTGACGAGATGCAAAGCGCAGCAGTTCAGCGCAGTTACATAGTCGCTAAATCGTTACCAACAACTTTCTTTCTCACTACTCAACGCTGTCCTTCAGACAGATACGCAAAAGTTTCTTATCCTGCGCAAAGATAATAAAGATTTAAAGGAATATTTCATTGTTTTGCATCTAAACGATTACTTTCTTCCGTCTAATAGATGAGATTTGTAAGAATGTTTAATTTAAAAGTATAAGATTATGATCAATCATTTAATCCCGATTATTGTTTTGACAGTTCCCTTTATCTTCGTTATCTTTATGGTCTGGATAAAAAGCAATGAAAATCAGAAGCGTAACCAACTGAAAGCTGAACTATACGTGAAAGCACTCGAAAAAGGGGAAAAGTTCCCGGAGGACTTGATTAAAGAGCCGAGTAAGAAATACAAATCACTCAAGACGGCGATTCTCCTAATCTCAATCGGTATCGGCATTTCGATCTTTCAATTGTTCAATTCCAATCCGGCGGATGCAGTCCAAAATATGTCTGTCGGCCTGATCCCTCTTATACTCGGAATCGGCTTTCTGATTATTCACGTTATCTGGGAAAAACACGGAATAGAAGATGAAGATTGACACCCTACTTGTTTCAAAAGTTATTTTGCTGGGTGACCGGGAAGCATTCAACCGGTTGGTTGAAACCTACCAGTCGCCTGTGCGGCGCTTCTTCTTCAACCTGACGGGAGGAGACGAAGAACTGAGCAAAGACCTGGCTCAGGATACTTTTGTGAAAGCATGGCTCAACATCGGTTCCTTCCGTTCCATCTCCACCTTTTCGACTTGGCTTTACCGGATTGCGTACAATACGTTTTATGATTATATTCGTAGCCGGAAGCTTTCAGCAGAGCTGGATGTGGAAACATTGGGCGACGTCTTGCCAGCCGGCAGCCAGGATAAAGATTTGGGAATTGATTTCACTCGTGCACTTTTACTTCTGCGCGCCGACGAACGGACAGTCGTACTTCTGTTCTACATGGAAGACAAATCAGTCGAAACAATTGCCGGAATCATGAGCATACCACTCGGGACAGTGAAATCCCATCTGTCGCGAGGGAAAAAGAAACTGACAGAGTATTTTAAAAACACGGAGTATAATATATAATGTAACAGTATCAATTATGTCTGACGATAAACAACTATACGACCTCTTTAAAGCAAACAAGGCGGAGTTCGCGGATAACAGCTTTTCTAAACGGGTAATGAAGCGGCTGCCTAAACGGAACAGCCTGTTGCCGCAGATTATTATTACACTCTGCCTGATATCGGGAATAGTCCTGACATTCTGGTTGCAAGGCGATAGCAGCCTGTACAAAGGGATACAGGAAATGATCGTATCACTTAGTTACGCCCAGGTTCCTTCTTTTACAGCCATCAACGACTATCTCATAGTCTTGCTCTTAATCGGGAGCATCAGCTTCGGATTGTTGTATTCTTATGATAAAGAATGAGGCAGATTATACGGATCAGTCTAAACCTGAAAATTACAATAACCCTCTTTTTTGGCGTTTTTCTATTTCGTCCGAAATTCTGATCGATTTAGGATTGACTTTTTTCACGGTTTTAGCCTGATCGGATGACAACAGAGAAAATGAGGTGCCGAGCCCATTCCAAAAAGCGTGCAATTTGATTGCTGATAACCGAAAACAGCAGCAAAGTGGTAAACCTTAACTCCCGGAGAATCGAATATTTGAAAATAAAACGGACGGCGTTCCAAATATCTCAAGGAAATTCAGGTGCTTTTTTGCCCTTATGACGGTCCTCTTTTCAATTACGACCGTCCAAATCGCCATTACGACCGTGCTAATCTTCGCGAGGTGCCGAGTGCACTACACATTAGCACGGTCGTAATGGCAAAGAGGACGGTCGTAATTGTTGAAAACGCTCAAAAAAGAGGAAAAAGTCCCTTTTTGACGGCCAAAAAGCGGATTAACA
>OGZX01000968.1_pt1 | contig 31586 bp, 30 predicted proteins | sample 1576881 | NCBI WGS metagenome assembly OGZX01 (sample SAMEA3541542, study PRJEB24748) | human gut metagenome | biome: human gut; feature: human-associated habitat; material: faeces | place: China | collected 2012 | reverse complement strand
CGGAATTATCACCGAAAAAAGGATTGTTCGCATATGCATTTTCCGGTCGTGATATCACAGGAAAATCTGTGGAGGACATGGTGTATGAGGCACAGAGAAATATTATTTTAGATTTGGCTGAGAAGGAGCCTTGTGTGATTATTGGAAGAAATGCAGACTATATCCTGAAAGACGAACCGGGAGTACTCAGCTGCTTTGTCTATGCGGAATTGCAAAAGCGGGTTAACAGAGCAGTCAACGAATATGGCATGGACGCAGAAAATGCAGAAAAACAGATTTTGCAGACAGATAAATCAAGGGCTGTATACTATAATGCGGTAACTGACCAGAAATGGGGAGATTACAGCAATTATGACTTAATGATAAACAGTGAAAAAGTCGGCATCGATATGGCTGCTAAATTGATTGCGTTTCTGGCAATCGGCAGCAATCAGGATACATGATAACTAAGAAAATTTTGGAAAACAAGAAATCTGGTGAAGTAATTCAAATACGAAATGAATGAGAATCAAAAAATAATCGCAAATTTAGGGATTATGCATCATACCATTCGAAAATTTGCAGATGGAAAGTTTATGGAAATACAGAAGGAATTATCAGGCATGTTTGTTTTTGTTTTGTTGTATTTAGCACAGCAGGAACAGGCGCACAAAAAAGTCTTTCAAAAAGATCTGGAACAGGAATTTCAAATTTCCAAAGCCACTGTGTCACGCATGCTTTCCAGAATGGAGCAGAAGAATCTTGTAAGAAGAAAGGGCAATGGGGAAGATGCACGGTTTAAATGGATTATTATGACAGCGTATTCCAGAAAAATGATTCCTGACCTCAAAAAGGCGGAAGAACAATTGGAGTGCACCGTTCTGGATGGGTTTTCAAAAAAGGACAAAGATGTACTGCTAAGCTGTATTGCAAAAATGGAGCATAATCTCTTGAAATCTAATAAATAAAGGAGTGTAACTATGCTGAAATCCTTATTGAAAAGCGTAAGACAGTATAAAACTGCATCCTTGCTTACGCCCATACTGGTTGCAGCTGAAGTCGTTTTGGAATGCCTGCTGCCCTTTATCATGGCAGAGTTAATTGATGAAATGACAGGAACTTCCATGACGCCTATTATCAAATATGGCAGTGTACTGATCATCATGGCGATACTGTCATTGATTTTTGGGGTATTGTCCGGGAAGACAGCGGCGACAGCTTCCTGTGGGTTTGCAAGGAACTTAAGACAGGATATGTATTTTAGAATACAGGAATTTTCTTTTGCGGATATCGATCAGTTTTCGACATCCTCTCTGGTCACAAGAATGACGACGGACGTAACGAATATACAAAATGCCTACCAAATGAGTATACGAATTGCGGTCAGAACACCTTTGATGCTGATCTTTTCGATTATCATGAGTATGAACATCAATGTTCGCATGGCAGTGATTTTTGTAATCATGTTTCCCATTCTTGGGGCAGTGCTGCTGGGAATCTCCATGTATGTATATCCAATATTCAAACGAATTTTTAAGAAATATGACGCAATGAACAATTCTGTGCAGGAAAATATTGCCGGAATTCGTGTTGTCAAATCCTTTGTGCGTGAGGATTATGAAAAAAGAAAATTTGAGCATGCTTCCGAAGAAGTGCGGAAGGACTTTACTAGAGCAGAAAAAATTCTGGCTCTGAACAATCCTTTCATGATGTTTTGTATTTATATTGCCATGCTTCTGGTCAGCTATTTTGGGGCAAATATTATCATAAATACGGTTTCTGTAGACTTAACAACAGGTGAGTTATCCTCTCTCATCAGTTATGGCATCCAGATTCTGGCGTCCATGATGATGCTGTCTATGGTATTTGTTATGACATCCATGGCGACAGAATCAGCAAACCGTGTTGTGGAAGTGATTGAACATGAAAGCGTTCTGGATAAAAATCCTGAAGGCATCCAAGAAGTGAAAGATGGCAGCATATCTTTCCAGAATGTAAATTTCAAATATTCAGAAAAAAGCGAAAAGAATGCCTTGAGCGATATTAATATTGATATCAAAGCAGGGGAAACTGTAGGTATCATCGGCGGAACCGGCTCCGGGAAGACGACACTCATCCAGCTTATCTCAAGGCTTTACGATGTAACAGAAGGGGCTATTCTGGTTGGCGGAGAAGACGTAAGATCCTATGATCTTACAGCGCTGAGAAATGAAGTGGCAGTAGTCCTTCAGAAGAATGTCCTATTTTCTGGAACCATCAAAGAAAATCTGAGATGGGGAAACGCAGAGGCATCTGACGAAGAATTGGTTCGTGTATGTAAGCTGGCACAGGCAGACAGCTTTATCCAGCGTTTCCCGGATAAGTATGACACTTATATTGAACAGGGCGGAACCAATGTTTCTGGGGGACAGAAGCAGCGTTTGTGCATTGCAAGGGCACTTTTGAAGAAGCCAAAGATTTTGATTCTGGACGATTCCACATCGGCAGTGGATACCAAAACAGATGCACTGATTCGCAACGCCATGTACAAAGAAATACCGGAAACAACGAAAATCATCATTGCGCAGCGTGTATCATCGGTACAGGATGCGGATAAAATTCTGGTGATGGAAGGCGGCAGGATTGCAGAACAGGGAACTCACGAAGAACTGTTGCGTCTGAATGGCATTTATCGTGAAGTATATGATTCACAGACAAGGAACAGGGGGGATGAATGATATGCGTGAAATAGAAAAACATGCCGGACGCGGAAATACATTTTTCAGACTAACGGCCTATTTAATGAAACATTATAAACTGGAACTCATTGTGGTAATGGTTTGCATTGTCATCAGCTCCTGTGCGTCTGTTGTTGCGACGGTGTTCCTGCAAAGGCTTATTGATGAATGTATCACACCAGGGATTACGTTGGGAATGGGTGCTGTATGGTCACAGCTTGTTTCCATCCTTACAACCATGGCAGTGGTTTACATTTTAGGTGTCATTGCGGCATTTGCCTACACACGTATCATGGCAATCGTCACCCAAGGAACATTGAAGCATATGCGTAATGATATGTTTTCAAATATGCAGACACTGCCGATTCAATATTTTGATACAAATTCCCACGGGGATATTATGAGTACATATACCAATGATACAGATGCCATCAGACAGCTGATTGGTCAGAGTATGCCTATGCTTTTGCAGTCTTTTCTGACGGTATTGGCTATGTTTGTCATGATGCTTTGTTATAGCATTTGGCTGACACTTGCAGTATGTGTATTCCTTGTGTTTATGCTCTTTATGACACAGAAAGTAGGGGGCGCAAGTTCCCGTTTCATGATGGCACAGCAGGAATCTTTGGCAAAAGAAGAAGGTTTTGTGGAGGAAATGCTCAATGGACAGAAGGTCATACAGGTGTTTTGCCACGAAGAAGAAAGCAAGAGTGATTTTGTAAAGATCAATGACCAGCTTTTTTCTGACAGTGAAAAGGCATTTCAATTTGGGAATATCTTGATGCCAATTCTAAACAATGTAGGGAATCTGATGTACGTGTCTTTGGCAATCATTGGCGGTTTGCTTCTGCATTTTCAGGTAGGTAATCTGTCTTTGGCTGGCATCGGAACCATATCTGTTGGTATCATTATTTCCTTTTTGGGTATGGCAAGACAGCTTTCTCAAACAATCGGACAGGCATCCATGCAGGTTTCTCTCATTGCCATGGGGCTTGCCGGCGCAAAACGTGTTTTTCAGTTAATGGATGAAAAATCGGAAACAGACCAAGGCTATGTGACATTGGTCAAAGGGAAAAAAGACGAAAAGGGAAAAATTACAGAAACAGACGAAATGACAGGTACATGGTTCTGGAAGCAGCCTGATAAGGAAAGTGGACAGGTAATCTATCGGGAATTGACCGGCGATATCCGTCTGGAGCATGTGGACTTTGGGTATGAACCCAGAAAGCTTGTTCTTCGAAATATATCCTTGTTTGCCAAACCAGGTCAAAAGATTGCTTTCGTTGGTGCAACCGGTGCGGGAAAAACAACCATCACCAACTTGATCAATCGCTTTTATGACATAGCAGATGGGAAAATCTATTATGACGGCATTGATATTTCGAAAATCCGTAAGCCTGATTTACGGAAATCCTTGGGTATTGTATTGCAGGATGTAAACTTGTTTACCGGAACCGTGATGGATAATATTCGATATGGTAAATTAGATGCTACAGACGAAGAATGTATTGCGGCTGCAAAACTTGCAAATGCAGATGATTTTATCAGAAGATTGCCGCAGGGCTACCAGACAGTCCTGACAGGAAATGGTTCCAGTCTTTCCCAAGGACAGCGGCAGTTAATTTCCATTGCTCGTGCCGCAGTGGCAGACCCGCCTGTCATGATTCTTGACGAAGCCACATCTTCCATCGATACACGTACTGAGGCATTGGTACAGGATGGCATGGATAATCTGATGAAAGGTAGAACTGTTTTTGTCATTGCCCATCGGTTATCAACCATTCGGAACAGCCAAGCAATTATGGTATTGGACCACGGCAGAATCATTGAACGCGGCAGTCACGAGGAATTGATTGCGCAGAAAGGCACTTATTATCAATTGTACACAGGAGCATTTGAACTGGAGTGATATGCATTTTAGATGATTCTATGAAAAGTAAAACAACTTTAGCAGCGAGATGATATTTCGCTGCTTTTTTCTTTGTTGAGATATGAGCAGTATCATAAATTTCGAAAAAAATTCTTACAAAACGAGGGCTTTTCTATTCTTTATTCTTTTCTATGATATGATAAAAATATAGATGTATTTTTCAAGATACATTAAAAGAGGCATTGTTTGGATGATTGGGAAAGAGGGATGACTATGAAAAAGTTTGATTGCAGTATTGGAAAAAAACTGGCAGTTCCGCTTCTTTGCTTTGCGTTTCTTTTGCCAGCAGGTGAGTGCGCATTGGGGGCAGAACCGCTCAAATGGACAGAAAACAAGGCTGATGTGCGTATTTATCAAACAGAATTATCAGATTTTTATGAAATTTCTTTTTTGAATTTAGATTCAAATTGCGAGGAGAGTACTTATGAAAGAGATGTAAAAAATGGTATCCGTCTGTTGATGATTAACGGCGGATTTGTACCGGAGCCAGAAACCGTGCTGCAAGATGGTGTTGTGTATGCCCCTTTGGAAAAAATTGCGGAGCCTCTGGGCATTACCTATAATTTGACCGATGAATCTGGAAATTATCTGACATTGAAGAAGGGGGACACCACCCTTGTTTTTCCAAGATACAATGAAAGTACCGTGCTGCTGAATGGTCATGAAATGGCTGCATCTTATTACTTGTGTGATTACGATTATTTGTATGTTCCACTGCGTTTTGTTGCGGAGACCTTTGGTGGAAAGGTACAGTATGTGGATGACTACGAAAAAACTTATTGTCACGAAGATGATTCGGAATCCCCCAATTGGGTAAAAGTCAGTGTCATTGCCATTGAAATGCCGAACGGAACAAAGCCCCAATATGTTTCCAAAAATGGTCTGGAAAAAATCACTGATGTTTCTGTTCAGTATCAGAAGGATTTGATTGCTGCAAAAGAAGAAACAAATCAGGAAATTGAGCAGAAGTTTTACTATGATGCTTCGGCAGTGACCTATACCGGGAAAAAACTTGGCAGATTTTATGTATATGAGTTAAAAGGGTTCGAAAATTTCCCAATCTATTTCAATGAATATACAGGAGAAATTTATAGCGAATCAGCGGGTCTGGCATTTGCAGGCTTGCATAAAGGATTCATCAATATTGGTTTTATGCTTTCATAATGGAGGAAGCGAGGGAAGAACAATGAAAAGAAGCCTCGTTTTTCTGGCGACTGCCTGTGCTTTATGTGTGGCATGGGTGCTTTGCAAAGGAATGCAGGCTGATACCCGAACCGTTGAAATAGAGGGAGAAGCCATTCCATATATTTGCCAGAACGAAAAAGTGTATGTTTATCTAAAAGATTTGCTGGACTCTGGATTTTTTGTGGATGCTGCAGAAAGTCGTACACTGGAAACCAGATCAGGCATGGTATCAGAAATCGTTTTGTGGCAGGAGGATATTTATCCGAAAGAAGATAAAAAAATAGGCAATATCCCACATATGCAGGATGGATGGAAATATGAAGTATATATTAATGGTCTGCAGATTGGCACTTATGCCTGCCAGGGAGAATTGCTTGTTGATGCGGAAGAGTTGATTGGACAGCCTGTTTCATTCAAAGAAGATGCATCCATATCGGAAAAAACAGTTTTATATGACCAGAATGGAAATGAGGAGGTTTTACCTGAGAATCTGGAACAGATTACAAAAATAAATAGAAATTCTGTCCATGGCAATCCAGAAGCGCCAAATCGTTTTTCTTTTGAAAACTGTTCTCAGTATCTGATACGGGCAGAGAAAAATACAGCACATAGGCTGGGGATAGACGTAATGCAGAAAGGGGATATTCTGAAAACAAAGAAGGGCTCTTTCCCTTTGGAAGGAGTGAAAGCGGGAGAATGTGCAGGCGTTTCCATTCTGACCATGCAGGAAGAATATACAGAACTTTCTTCTATGCTGAATGAGTTAGGAATTTCCTATTCTTTCAACAATGGAAAATTGGAATTGCAAGGAAAAGGAAATGGGAAAACCATCAAGCGGAAAAGTACAGATGCCATGGGCACCATTCCCCAATATCCATATCGTATGTTTGCCATGACATTGGAACTTTCTAATGGAGATAAGTTGGACTGTTTATACGATGGTGAGAAGCTTTTTGTCGCAAACAATGATTTGGAACAGACCGATATTTGGAAAGAATACGGATATGTTTATGAAAATGGCAATTGGACTCCATTGAAATAAAGGTGTTGTTGTTAAAAAAGAACAGATTCTCTGTCACATCTTGTCTATATAAAATTTACAAGAATCTTGTCACGAAACAGAAGAAAATAAAATGTTTTTGACAAAAAAACAATAATCTTTGTGAAAAACACAAATTTCTAAAGATTTCCATTTGACACACAAAATAAAGTATGCTAGTATCAACTCGTGGATTATATGACTGACGGAATCGTGGATCTAACCACATGGAGTATAATCGTTACCACAAGCCGACCGTCTGGGCAGGAAAAGCCCGGGCGTGCGGCTTTTTCTATTTCAAAAAATTGGATAGAAAGAGGTGATGATATGCAGCAAGGCAGAATCCATTCCATTGAGTCCATGGGACTTGTGGATGGACCTGGAATCCGTACCGTTCTTTTTCTGCAGGGGTGCCATTTGCGGTGCCGCTACTGCCATAACCCTGATACATGGCAGCTCTCCGGCGGAAAAGAAATGGATGTAGGTCAAATTATGAAGATGCTGAAACGTTATCGTCCCTATTACGGCAATACAGGTGGTGTCACCTGTTCCGGTGGGGAACCTTTGTTGCAGGCGGATTTTGTAACGGAATTGTTCAAGGCCTGCAAAGCCGAGCATATTTCTACCTGTCTGGATACGGCAGGTTATGGAAATGGCTCTTATGATGCATTGCTGGATTATACGGATCTGGTGATCTTTGATATCAAGCATGTGATATCGGAGAAATACCACAAACTGACGGGAGGCGATTTTTCCATTGCGAAAACGTTCTTGGAAACAGTCATTGCAAAGAATGTTCCGCTTTGGATCAGGCATGTAGTAGTGCCCGGTTTGACTGATGAGGAAACGCATATTCGGCAATTAGGGAAAATGATTCGGACAATTCCTAATGTAGAGAAAGTGGAACTATTGCCTTACCATACCATGGGCGTGGAAAAATACCATGCCTTAGGCATTCCTTATTCTCTGGAAGGCGTTCCGCCTATGGAACAGAAAAAAATACAGTATCTTCAAAATTTGTTGACGGAAATGATTGCATAACATGTGGTTAGAAAGGATGACGCAGAAATGAATACAATGGCTTGGCAGGGTTTTCAGACAGGAAAATGGACAAAAGAAATTGATGTCAGAAACTTTATTCAGAAAAATTACACCCTTTACGAAGGTGATGACACTTTCCTGGAAGGGGTTACAGATAGAACACAGAAAGTATGGGATAAATGCCATGAACTGATTTTGGAAGAAATGAAAAAAGGCATTCTGGATGTGGAAACCAATATCGTATCCGGTATTGACAATTTTGCACCGGGATATATTGACAGGGAAAATGAGGTAATTGTGGGCTTGCAGACAGATGCGCCCCTGAAACGGATTGTCAATCTTTATGGCGGCATGAAAATGGCAAAAAGCGCCCTGGAACAGTACGGCTATGAACTGAATCCACAGCTGGAAAAAGACTTCCATGCTTACCGGAAAACTCATAACGAAGGCGTATTCGACGCATATCCAAAGAGAACAAAAGTAGCAAGACACGTAGGTCTTTTAACAGGTCTGCCTGACGCTTATGGTCGTGGTCGTGTCATTGGTGATTACAGAAGAGTTGCACTGTATGGCGTGGATTTCCTCATTGGCGAAAAAGAAAAAGAACAGGACATATTTGATGGTCCTATGACAGATGAAAGAATCCGCTTGAGAGAAGAAATCAGCATGCAGATTCAGGCACTGAAAGAAATGAAATCCATGGCAATGAAATATGGTGTGGATATCAGCGAACCTGCGAAAAATGCCAGAGAAGCCGTTCAGTTTTTGTATATGGCATATCTGGCAGGGGTAAAAGAAAACAATGGTGCCGCTATTTCCTTGGGACGTACATCCACATTCCTGGATATTTATATCGAAAGAGATTTGAAAAACGGTGTTATCACAGAAAAAGAAGCGCAGGAATTGATTGACCAGTTCATCATTAAATTAAGACTGGTGCGTCATCTGAGAACACCGGAATATAACGAACTGTTCGGTGGAGATCCCACTTGGGTGACAGAAGCCATTGGCGGTGTCAGCATTAACGGCAGACCTTTGGTTACAAAAAATTCCTTCCGTTATCTGCATACCCTGACCAATCTGGGAACAGCACCGGAACCCAATATGACAGTACTGTGGAGCAGAGATCTGCCGGAAGAATTCAAGAAATACTGCGCAAAAATGAGTATTCAGACAGATTCTATTCAGTATGAAAATGATGATGTCATGCGACCGCTTTATGGCGATGATTACGCCATCTCCTGCTGTGTATCCGCTATGCGTGTGGGCAAACAGATGCAGTTCTTCGGTGCAAGAGCAAATCTGGCAAAATCCCTGCTGATGGCGTTAAACGCAGGCGTGGACGAATTGCAGAAAGTGCCTGTAGTTCCCGGAATCGAACCATTGAAAAATGAAGTTTTAGATTTTGATGAAGTTTGGGATCGTTACAAAAAGGTGCTGGACTATGTTGCAGAGCTTTATGTGGATACCATCAATATCATCCACTACATGCACGATAAATATGCCTATGAAGCAAGCCAGATGGCGCTTCATGACGGCAATGTGGAACGACTGACCGCTTTTGGCATGGCTGGCATTTCTGTTGTGGCAGACTCTCTTTCTGCCATCAAGTTTGCCAAAGTAACTCCTGTCCGTGATGAAAATGGTGTGACTGTAGATTTTAACGTAGAAGGGGATTTCCCGAAATACGGCAATGACGACGATCGTGTGGATGAACTGGCAGTGGAAGTGGCAACATATTTCTCTAACGCATTAAAGAAGCATCCCATCTACCGCAATGCAAAACATACACTGTCTGCTTTGACCATCACAAGCAATGTCATGTATGGCAAAAAAACAGGTACAACACCTGATGGTAGAAAACATGGGGAACCTTTGGCTCCCGGTGCAAATCCCATGCATGGCAGAGATGAAAATGGCGCACTGGCTTCCTTGAATTCTGTTGCAAAAATTCCTTATAGAAATGTATGTCAGGATGGTGTTTCCAATACATTCTCCATTGTTCCTGATGCATTGGGAAAAGATGAAGCGCAGCGTATTGAAAATCTGATTCACATTTTGGATGGTTATTTCTATCAGGGTGCGCATCACTTGAATGTCAATGTCATGAATAGAGAAATCCTTTTGGATGCCATGGAACACCCCGAAAAATATCCTACACTGACCATTCGTGTTTCTGGTTATGCCGTAAACTTCAATCGTTTGTCCAAAGATCAGCAGAGAGAAGTTATCATGCGTACATTCCACGAGGCGGTATAATTAGGAAGAAATAGAATTTGTTTACGACAAAAAGCCAAACGCTTTTTAGAAGGGTTTGGCTTTTTTGTATAAATGTTTGTGCAAGGGTGTGAAAATATTGTAAAAAAATCTTACATTAATTTACATTTATAGAAAGAAGTGGTAGTATATAGCGATGCTGAACAGAGGTGCTTCTGCTATGCTCAAAGATGTCTGAGATACATCAGATAAAGATATGCATTTGGTATCGGCAACGGATTTTGGTCAAAAGTCTATGATTCATAACAAATATAGGATTACATTTTTAGGTAAGAATAGAAAAGAAAATAAACGAACTGAAAAAGAAAAAATCAATCCTTTTGTGAATCATTTAACCGTTGCTGGCAAAGGTCAATACATGTTTTTAACCAATGGCAGCTTGTTTCCTCTCTGGCAACTGCACCACCAAGGACCAGGTAATCACTAAAATAGGGTTCTTCCGTAGGTGGAATTGCATCGAACTTCTGTATGATCCGTTTTAGTTTCTGCAATTTTGCTTGATGCAGGGCTAATTGGTGTTCCAATAGTTCAATGCGTTTTTCCGGTGGAAGACAACTGGAAAAGTATAATTGCAATCGAAATTCGTCTTTGGTATTTGGCTGCAATGGAAGTTTTTTGGATTCCCAATGCAGGAAATCGCTGCGTCCTTCCTCTGTAATGGAATATACCTTCTTTTCCAATACAGTGCCAGAGATTTCAACTTCATATTTGACCAGCCCTTTTTGTGTCAAAGATTTTAATTCTGGATAAATTTGGCTGTGTTTTGCGCGCCATGATCCCAGAAGGCTGTGTTCAATTGCTTTTGTCAATTCATAGCCCGTCATCTCTTGGCGGTTTAATAACCCAAGGATGGCATATTTTAACGTCCCCATATATTTCACTCCTTAATGTATTACTATGCCATGAAAACTAGATGTATTATATCACAAACAAAGAAACATTTCTAGAATTACATGTTAAAAAAAACATGGAATTTTAAACATGTAAATATTGACATGTTGCAAATGGAGTGATAATATGAGTGCGTGTTTGAAGAGTATCATCTTTACACGGAAACACCCTGGATTTTGAAGCGTAAAAGGAGTGTGATGTGGTTGGAAGAGGATTGTGATTGGAAAGTCCAAAATGGGTCGCTGGATTTAATGAAAATTGAAGTCTGGTGTGCCGAAAAACCTGATGGGATACAGATGTATTTCCCTCATAATGGTGATATGAAATCATAGAATGAAATTTTTGTAAACGCTCTTATGAAAAGAACCGGCAAACAGATGCGTCAGCAGAACTGGTTTGCTGTGTGAACAGAAAGAAGGGATGCGGTGGCAAAAATTCAAAAAAGAAAAAACACCAATGAAAGTACAGAAAAAAACAACATCCCAACGGAAAAAATCAAAAAATGTTTGGTAATTCTATTGTTTGAATTGCCCTGCATGTTCTAAAAAGATATTGGGTATAATTTCCTACAAAATGAAATCATTTCTGCCGATTTCGGAGAAAAAGACGAAAATAAAAAAACACTTACATGACCCACAAGAAATTACTACAATATTTCTTGTGGACAAAAAAGGCAGTAATGGAAATAAAAGGAGGATAATTATGCCGCAGAATAAAAGAGAAAGTTTGATTTATACCGTATTGATGTGTTTTGTAATGGTGTTTTGGATGAGTATGTATAATGTTACACTCCATATGGGCAGCCCGTCATTGGATGTATTGAGAGAAGGCTGGCTTGGTTTTCCCATCGCTTACATATACGCTATGTGCTTTGACTGGTTTTTGGTATCTAAACTGGCAAAAGGCTTTGCCTTCCGTTTTTTGGTAAAACCTGAAAGCAGTACACTGCGTAAGGTCATTTGCATTTCCTCTTGTATGGTAGTACCCATGGTCATTGTCATGAGTTTATATGGCGGTTTGGAAATGTGTGTCAGAACGGGAGAATGGGGACAGCTTGGTATGATTTGGCTGACCAATATCCCCAAAAACTTTATCATGGCTTTGCCATTCCAGCTGCTCATTGCAGGACCCATTGTTCGGAAAGTGTTCCGTAGTGCTTTTCCGGTAGGGAGTGTACAGTAATTGTAAAAAAGGAGTAATCATATGGGAAGTTTAGCAGAAGAACTGATGAACGAGCTGAACTGTGAAACGGCATTTACCATTCCTGTATTTGGCGGGATACCGGTTCCCGAATCCGTGGTAGCTACATGGATTATTATGGCTTTTCTTGTAGTGGCTTCGCTTTATCTGACCAGAAATCTGCAAATCGTGCCAACAGGAAAACGTCAGGTTTTTGTGGAATCCTGTGTGACATTTTTACAGGATTTTTTCACGGGGATTTTTGGTGAACATGGCAAAAGATATGTGCCATATCTGGGAACGGTGCTTCTGTTCATAGGCTGTGCGAACCTCATCGGACTTTTTGGCATCAAACCGCCAACAAAAGATCTGAATGTGACAGCAGGACTTGCCATCATGAGCATTGTGCTCATTGAGTACGCAGGCATTCATCAGAAAGGTGTGAAAGGCTGGGTTAAAAGCTTTGCAGAGCCTATGCCAATCATCACCCCCATTAATATTTTGGAAATATTTATCAAGCCGCTGTCTCTTTGCATGCGACTTTTCGGGAATGTATTGGGTGCATTTGTTGTTATGGAATTGATTAAAATCATTGTACCAGCAGTCATTCCAGTGGCATTCAGCCTGTACTTCGATATTTTCGATGGACTGATTCAGGCTTATGTATTTGTATTCTTGACCGCTTTGTTTATCAAAGAAGCCATAGAGTAATAAAAAGAAGAAATTAGGATATTCAAGGAGGAAATAAAAATGACAACTTTAATCGCGATTGGTGCAGGTATTGCAGTATTTACAGGTATTGGCGCAGGTATCGGTATTGGTATCGCTACTTCTAAAGCAGTAGAATCTATTGCAAGATAGCCCGAAGCAGAAAGCAAAATCAGCAAAACACTGCTGCTTGGTGCTGCACTGGCCGAAGCAACTGCAATTTACGGCTTTGTTATCGCATTGCTGATTATCCTGTTCTTAGGCTGATAAAAGGAGAATGTGGAAATGTTAACGCTGAATTGGAATATTATTTGGACTTTTGTTGATTTGATCGTACTGTATGTCCTTATGAAAAAATTTCTGTTCGCAAGGGTACAAAAAGTTCTGGATCAGCGGCAGGAAATGATTCAGGGACAGATGGATCATGCCAAAGAGCAGGAAGCATTGGCAAACCAGAATCTCCAGCAGGCACAGGAAACCGTGGAAAATGCCACAAAAGAGGCAAGGGAAAAGGCGCAGCGCATTTTGGAGGCAGCCAGCAAAAAAGAAAAAGAACAATTGCAGGCTTCTGAAGAAGAGGCAAAACGCATTTTGATTTCATCCAGAAAGCAGGCTGAGCAGGAACGGAAAAAACTGTTGGCAGATACTCAGGATGAAATGGTTACCATTGCCATGCTTGCAGCTAGAAAAGCAGTGGGAAACAATATCAACGAAGAAAAAGAAAAAGCGCTCTTTGATGATTTGCTGAAGAAGGTAGGTGAAGCGTGATGGCAGAAAATTTCACAAAAGAATTTTTTGAAGAAAATCGAATTTTGAAGGCGATCATTCATTATGCCAAAAGACCTTCTGAAGGAGATTTGCAGGAGCTGAAAAAAATCCTCCAGAAAACATACAATGCTACAGACGTTGTACTGGAGGAACATCAAAATGATGACATTCTGGGCGGTTATATGCTCCAGATTGGGAATAAAGTTTTTGACAATACATTCAAACTGACTTTTGATAAACTGGAACGTCAGCTTCGGAAAGAAAAAGGCAGAGAAGATATCATTTCTATTATGAAAAGTGATATTAATGGTTTTGAAGATGAATTTTCCATTGAAGAAGGCGGCTATGTACACCATCTTCATGATGGGATTGCTGCGGTAAAAGGTATCTCCAAAGCCATGTATGGTGAAATCGTATTGTTTGAAAACGGTCTGAAAGGTCTAGTACAGAATATCGACGAAACAGAAATTTTGTGTATGGTTCTGGGTGATGAACAGACTTTGACAGAAGGTACCCGTGTGCTGCGTACCAAACGCAGAGCTGGCATTCCCGTAGGGGACAGCATTCTGGGACGTGTTGTAGATGCCCTGGGCGCGCCCATTGACGGTAAAGGTGAAATTGAAGCAAAAGATTGGTATATGCTGGAAAGAAAGGCTGCCGGCGTTATTGAAAGACAGTCTGTCAATGTTCCTTTGCAGACAGGTATCATGGCGATTGACTCCATGTTCCCCATTGGCCGTGGTCAGAGGGAATTGATCATCGGCGACAGACAGACTGGTAAAACAGCCATTGCAGTAGATACCATTCTGAATCAGAAAGATAAAGATGTCATCTGTGTATATGTAGCCATTGGGCAGAAAGCCTCTACCATTGCACAGGTAATGACCAATTTGAAAAAACATGGTGCAATGGACTATACCGTTGTTGTTGCGGCAACAGCCAGCGCACCGGCGGCATTGCAGTATCTGGCACCTTATTCCGGTACTGCCATTGCGGAATACTTCATGGATCAGGGAAAAGACGTTCTGATCATTTATGATGATCTGTCAAAACATGCGGTGGCATATCGTGCACTGTCACTGTTGCTGGAACGTTCTCCCGGACGTGAAGCATATCCCGGTGACGTATTCTATCTGCATTCCAGACTGTTGGAACGTTCCTGTCGTATGGATGAAGCCCATGGGGGCGGCTCCATTACAGCACTGCCCATTATCGAAACACAGGCAGGGGACGTTTCTGCGTACATCCCTACCAACGTTATTTCTATTACCGATGGTCAGATTTATCTGGAAAGCGATTTGTTCTTTGAAGGCTTCCGTCCTGCGGTTAACGTAGGTCTTTCCGTATCCCGTGTAGGTGGTGCGGCGCAGACCAAAGCCATCAAGAGCGTCAGCGGTACCCTGCGTATTGACTTGGCACAGTATAAGGAAATCGAATCCTTCTCCCAGTTCAGTTCTGAACTGGATACCAGCACAAGAGAACAGATCGAATATGGTCAGCAGCTGATGGAATTGCTGAAACAGCCTTTGTATCAGCCAAAATCTCTGGAAAGACAGGTTATTACCCTTTGTGTTGCCACTAGCAGAAAACTCCTTGGTATTCCCAAAGAAAAAGTTGCTGGTTTTGTATCTGACTTTTATGGATACATGGAAGAAAATAAACCTGAAATTCTGGAATTTATCAGAAATGAAAAACAATTTACACCGGAACAGAAAGAAGCTGTTCTGGCAGAATTAGACGTATTCAAGAAGGAGCAAGGATATGGCAAGCAGTAAAGAAATTCAGGATCGTATGAAAAGTATTTCAGACACCATGAAGATCACCAATGCAATGTATCTGATCTCCTCATCCAAATTGCGAAAAGCAAGAAAAAATATGGAGCAGGTGTATGATTACTTTCATACCATTCGCCGAAGCATTGGCGATATTTTGCATCATATACCAGAAATGGAACATCGCTTTTTGGAACCTGTAGATGGACCCGATTTTGCCGGAAAACGGGCTTATATTGTTATTACGGCAGATAAAGGTCTTGCCGGGGCATACAATTTGAACGTGGAAAAGAAAGCAGAACAGGAATATCACGAACATCCAGATGCTCGTTTCTTTGTTGTTGGGCTGGTTGGTCGTCATTATTTTCAGCACAAACAGATTCCCATCGAAGAAGACTTTTTGTATTCTTCCCAAAAGCCTACATTGCAGCGGGCAAGACAGATTACAGTTGACTTGCTGGAAGAAGTACGTAATGAAAGCGTACAGGAAGTGTATATCATTTTCACACGTATGAAAAATGGCTTGCAGTCAGAACCTGTCATGATGAAACTGCTGCCCCTTTCTCGTGAACAGTTTCATCATAAAGATATGGGTCTGCCGGAAGGTGACGAACCGGAAGTACCGGAAGAATTTTTCCCGGATGCGGCTTCTGTGTTCAATCAACTGGCACCTATCACCATGCAGGGTATTATTTTCAGTGCATTGACAGAAAGTTACTGTGCCGAACTCAATGACCGTATGGTTGCCATGGATGGCGCAACCAAAAACGGAACGGAAATGTTACAGCAATTGCAGCTGCAGTACAACCGCTTGCGGCAGGGCAGTATCACACAGGAAATCACAGAAGTCATTGCTGGTGCGAAAGCCCAGAAAAAGAAGCGGTTGTAAAGGAGGAACTGGTGTATGGAACAAGGAAAAATCATACAAATCATGGGTGCTGTTGTGGACGTGCGTTTTCCACAGGAGCATGTACCCAAAATTCAGGAAGCACTGACTGTTGTGGTAGAAGACCATACACGGGTAATGGAAGTAGCACAGCAGTTGGGGGAAGGCGTCGTGCGTTGTATCATGATGGATACCAGCGAAGGTCTTTCCAAAGGATTAGAAGTTACCGCAACAGGTGCCGGTATTACGGTTCCTGTTGGCGAAAAAGTATTGGGCAGAATGTTTAACCTTTTGGGGAAACCCATTGACGGCGGAGAACCTGTACAGTCAGAAGAACACTGGTCTATCCACCGGAAAGCCCCTGATTTTGAAAAACAAAGCCCCGCAGTAGAAATACTGGAAACAGGCATTAAAGTTATTGACTTGCTGGCACCCTACGCAAAAGGCGGTAAGATTGGTCTGTTCGGTGGTGCTGGTGTTGGGAAAACCGTATTGATTCAGGAACTGATTCATAATGTAGCCACAGAACATGGCGGCTATTCTATCTTCACAGGCGTTGGGGAACGTTCCAGAGAAGGCAATGACCTGTATTGGGAAATGAAAGACTCTGGTGTTTTGAGTAAAACCGCACTGGTATTCGGTCAGATGAATGAAGTACCAGGTGCCAGAATGCGTGTTGCAGAAACAGGCTTGACTATGGCAGAATATTTCCGTGACAGAGAACATCAGGATGTATTGCTGTTCATCGATAATATTTATCGTTTTGTACAGGCTGGTTCTGAAGTATCCGCATTGCTTGGTCGTATGCCTTCTGCCGTTGGTTATCAGCCTACACTGGCAAATGAATTGGGTCAGTTACAGGAACGTATCACTTCCACAACAGATGGGTCTATCACTTCTGTACAGGCAGTATATGTGCCTGCCGATGACTTGACTGACCCTGCGCCTTCCACTACATTTGCCCATCTGGATGCCACAACAGTATTGTCCAGAAAAATTGTGGAACAGGGTATTTACCCCGCTGTTGACCCCTTGGCATCTTCCTCCAGAATTCTGGAAGCGGACATCGTAGGGGAAGAACATTATCAGACAGCTATGAAGGTACAGCAGATGCTGCAGAAATATCAGGAATTGCAGGATATTATCGCAATTCTGGGTATGGATGAACTGAGTGATGAAGATAAACAGACTGTTTATCGTGCAAGAAAGATTCAGCGTTTCCTGTCTCAGCCATTCTCTGTGGCTGAAAACTTTACAGGCGTTAAAGGTGTATATATCCCTCTGGCAGAAACCGTACGCGGATTCAAAGCCATCGTATCCGGTGAAATGGATGACTATCCAGAAGCAGCATTCTTCAACGTCGGCACCATTGATGATGTGAAGAAGAAAGCAGAATTGATGGCACAGGGCGCATAAGGAGGCGGCAATATGACACAGTTTCAGTTGAAGATTTCCTCCAGCAGCGGTCTGTTCTATGAAGGTACCTGCGAAAGTTTGGTAGTGCCTACCAGCGATGGGGAATATGGCGTTCTGGCAAACCATGTTTCCATGGTAATCGGTATTGCCATTGGCATCCTGCGTTACAAAATGGATGGAAAATGGTATTATGTGGCTGTTGGACAGGGATTTGCTCGTGTCATAGGGAATACAGTCACCATGGTCGTAGACAGTGCCGAAAGACCGGAAGACGTTGACGCAAAACGTGCGCAGGAAGCAAAAGAACGTGCGGAAGAACGCATAGCTTTGCAGACAAGCCGAAAAGAGTATTATCGCGGTCAAATGGCAATGGCCAGAGCTATGACGCGGTTGAAAATCAAAGAAAAGAAATTCATGTGATAATTTTGATGAAGTAGTAGTATGGAATGAAAAGGCAGAGCCGTGGACGGTTCTGCCTTTTCTGATGTGATATGGGAAAATTAAATTTGACGGAATGGAAAACAAGGACCATAATGGAATCAGTACAGATTGTGAGGAGAGGATTGAATGCGGATATTGGTTGTAGAAGACGAAATGGATATGAACCGTTTGTTGGTAAAGACACTGAAACGAGAAGGATATAGCGTAGACGGCTGTTTTGATGGAGAAGAAGCTTGGCTCCACCTCATGGGTGCGGAATACGATGCTGTGGTACTGGATGTGATGATGCCGAAGAAAGATGGCTACATGCTGATACAGGAACTGCGTGATAAGGGGAAAGATATTCCCGTATTGTTTTTGACTGCAAAAGACAGTATTGCGGACAGAGTGAAAGGATTGGACTTAGGGGCAGACGATTATTTAATTAAGCCCTTTGATTTTGATGAACTTTTGGCAAGAATTCGAGCAATGACACGAAAACATGTTGGGAATAGAAACAATAATTTTACAGCAGGAAGCCTGACGATGGATGTGAAAAGCCATGTTGTCACAAGAGATGGGAAAGAAATCACTCTGCTGCCAAAGGAATTTTCTATTCTGGAATATCTTTTGCGGAACAAGGGGAATGTTGTATCCAGAGAACAGATTGAAGATCGTATTTGGAATTATGAGTATTCGGGCAATTCCAATAATGTGGATGTGTATATGAGTAAATTACGGAAGAAAATAGATGATGGATATGACACAAAACTTATCCATACCATCCGCGGCGTTGGCTGGGTACTGCGCGAAGACGAACAAGGGGGAAAATCATGAAACGTGTTTCCATTAAGCTGAAAATCACCATCTGGTATTTCATCCTTATGACCATTATGAGCGTGCTGATGATTGGTTTTCTCTGGTTTGTCAGCAATGCGGTTACAACGCAGACCGCTATGAATAACGTAGCTCAGGTGGTGCGCAGCAATTTAGATGAAGTGGATGTAGCAGATGGAAAATTGCAGTTGGGTAATGAATTCCAGTTTTATCAAAATGGTGTATACACTGTAATCTATAGCCAGAAAGCATCTTTGCTGGCAGGACAGATACCCGCGTCTTTCACTGTTTCAGAACCCTTTGAAAATGGCTTGACGCGCATGGTTTCCAATGGAGAGAATCGGTTTTATGTTTTTGATCTTTGGTGCCCATTTGGCTGGGATGATGGTGTGTGGGTAAGAGGGGTCATGGAAGTATCTGAAGATACTCTAATGATTCGAAATCTGGTTATGAGTTCCGCTGCAGCCATGCCTATCTTTATTCTGTTGGCTACCATTGGCGGCTATTTGATTGCAAAGCGTGCTTTCCGGCCGCTGGAACAGATGATACAAAAAGCAGATACCATTAGCGAAGCATCTGACTTGTCTGCACGAATGGAAATCCCGGAAGGAAATAATGAATTTACCAGATTGGCAACGACTTTTGATAAAATGTTCGAAAGGCTGGAAAAATCTTTTGAAGCGGAACAGCAGTTTACAGCCGATGCTTCCCATGAGTTGAGAACGCCTACTTCTGTTATCAAGAGCGCCTGTGAGTATGCGAAAAAATATGAAGAAACGCCGGAAGAACGAGCAGAAACCATTGATATGATTTATCGGCAGGCAGTAAAAATGTCGGATTTGATTTCTGAACTCCTCAGCATTACCCGATTGGATCAGGGAACGGAGTCTGTGAAATTTGCGCCTGTAAATTTTGCTGGATTGATTCATAAGACTTGTGAAGAAAATGGATATGACCTTACGAGATTCCATTTTGCATTGGATGATACCATTATATTGCAGCTGGATATGTCCTTGATGGGACGTTTAGTTCAAAATCTGGTGGAGAATGCCATCAAATATGGAAAGCCCGATGGACAGATTTGGATAAAGCTGGAACAAAAGGGCAATGAAGTTTTGTTCCATGTGCAGGATGATGGCATCGGCATTGCCAAAGAGGAACAGGAAAAAATCTGGAAGCGTTTTTACCAAGTAGATGCTTCTCGCACAGGCAAACGCGGTGAAGGACTGGGGCTTTCTATGGTGCAGAAGATTGCGGAACTGCATCATGGATATATGGAACTGGAAAGTACACTGGGAAAAGGCAGTACATTTACACTTCATTTGCCAGCGTCACAGAAATAAAAAAAATTAAAAATTCTTTCCAAATTTCATGTTTCTTTCATGTTTGCAGGTTATGATAAGTACAACAAAGAAAACAAACATGACCGAAGCAAAAAGGGAGGCGTTTATATGAAATATTTAGGTAGATTGACAGTAATGGCAGCGGCAGCGTGGATGTTGACAGGCTGTGTACAGCAGACAAAACAGGCAGAATATCTGGGCGTTGATGCAGCAAAAGCCATTGCGTTGGCAGCGGCAGATATTACGGAAAGTGACGCCGTGTTTACCACAGCTGAATTGGAAGAAAAAAATGGACTTTCCTACTATGAAATTGATTTTACTGTAGGTGGTCAGGAATATGATTATGATATCGATGCCATCAGTGGTAAGATCATTGAGAATCAGACAAAGGCAGTGGACGATACAGCAGCAAATGAAGCTACCACAGCAAATACCACAAATGCCGCTTCTGACGGACAGGTTACACTGGAAGAAGCTAAGGAAATTGCACTGAATCATGCTGGACTGAGTGCCGATGGAGTAACTTTCATTAAAGGAAAACTGGAACGGGATGATGGCAGAGAAAAATACGATATTGAATTCTATACTTCTGATTTCAAGGAATATGACTACGAAATCGATCCTCAAACAGGAGAAATCCTTTCTTATGACTATGACGCAGAAGATTATGCACCTCAAAAATCATCTACAGGAAACAGCAGTGCCATTACAGAAGCAAAAGCTAAAGAAATTGCAGTAGCGCAGGTTTCCGGTGCTACAGTGGATGACATTCGAGAATGGGAGGCAGATTATGATGATGGACGTCTGGAATATGAAGGTAAAATCTATGACGCAGATACAGAATATGAATTTACCATTGACGGATACAGCGGTTCCATCATTAGCTGGGAAACAGAACCTCTGCGCCGCTAAATAACAATCAATTACAGCAAAAACGGTTAAAGCCTCTTGGTTTTAGCCGTTTTTTGTATTGGCGTAATTTTAAGGAATGCGTAAGAAAAAGGTCTTGACTATGAAATATTACTGATGTAATATTTAGAAAAATATTTTTTTAATTCGAAATATTACATTTGTAATAAAACGAGGTGGAATGAATGTATAGAAAAAGTTTACTTGTTTTATGTGTGCTTGCTGCAACTTTGGGATGTTCCTGTGCAAAGGTAGAAACAGAACTACCCATAAAATCGGATGTTGAAACGCAAACATCTTTTGATGAAGAAAAATCCTCTCAAATTATTGCCATTTCTTTAGAAGCAATGAAAGAACAGGCTAGCAATCCTTCTGAAACGAAATTGGAAAAGATAAAACAGGTTATGCAAAGACTGGAAGAGCAGGGATATGCTGCTGTAGACAGCAAAAATCAGATCAATATGGTTTGTGCAGATCAGGCAATTGATTTTTGTCAGGCAGTAGAAGAAAAGCAGCAGGATGATTTTATGCTTACGGTGATTTCAGATACTTTAAAGTGGACTATATATGATTTTCATTGTGAAGATGGAACTGTTACTGTAGCAAGAAATATCTATCAATACGAAGATGGCAATATGCAACTGGAAGATTCAGCCGTTTACACTGCTTTAGATTGGAAATACACAGCGGAGGGATATATCATGTTTTCCGGCAGTTGGTATTCAGAAGCATATTATCTTTTTACACTGAGTGATATGCAGGAAAAAGTTGCTCTGCGGGTCCTTCCTTTGGATGAGAAATGCCGCATATTGAATGAAACTTATATGATGCCCATTAGTTATGTAAAAAACAATATGTTTCTGGTGGATTGGAGTGAGGACGATTTTTCTACACTTGATTTTTATGATCTGTTTGATATTTTTTACCGTCAGATTTATGGAAAAGAAGTGCCATATGGACCAAGTGATAACTTAGGTATGGGTACAGTATATCAAATTCCAAAGGAGGAATTTGAACATACCATTATGACATATCTGAATATCGACAGCCAAACATTACAGCAGAAAACATTGTATCGTGCGGATACAAAAACGTATGAATATCGTCCACGAGGGTTTTATGAGGCAGAATATCCAGAGCATCCATACCCAGAAGTGGTTGATTACACGGAAAATGCAGATGGAACCATTACGTTGCTTGTAAATGTGGTATTTCCCTATGAGGGTTTATCCAAAGTCTTTTCTCATGAAGTGGTGGTGCGCCCGCTGGAAAATGGCGGTGTGCAATACGTTTCCAATCATGTGATACCGTCAGAAGATAACATAGAAGAAAGCTGGTATAAGCCGCGGCTGACGCTGGCAGAATGGGTGGAAGTTTATGGAGCGGAATAAAAATGAAATGATAAAAAGGCAGGCGAATAACTTATGAAAGAACAGATTGAAAAACTTTATGAAAAATATAGACGAGGGAGATTAAAAGCAGTTATCATATGCGTAATTGCTTATTTTGCCATGATGGGCGTTGTCAGCATGTTTTTAGGCAGTCCCTTTCCTCATAAAACACAAATTCTGTTTATGGAAACCATAGCAAATGGATGGATTAATACCCATGGATATTTGCTGATTCTTTGCGGCATCATTGGAATTATTGTGGGCATGGGCAGTATCCTATATCAAATCCTCCATGATTTTGGGCAATTCGACAAGATTCTTCTGGAAGAATGTGATACCAAAAAATATCTGGAACTCATGGAATATGCTGTATATTACGGAACAGAAATAAAACCAAAAGATTTCCAGAAATCAGTTTTTACGCTGGCGCAGCAGCGGTATGTATTGGCGCTGATGGCAGAGCATTGTTTTCCTAAGGCAATGGCTTATCTGCAAAATCATTGGCAGGGCAAGAAAACGACAAACCTTTACCAAAATACAGCATTGAGTGTGCAGCTGGCATCCTCTTTTGAAAATAGAAATGGGGAAGAATTTGCAGGACTGTATCAAAAGGGTGAAAAACTATTCCGTAAAAATGGAATTTTCTTAGGAAAGAAATTGTTTTTGGAAGGGAAGTATGCTGATGCAGTGGAGCTCCTCCAGAACATCCAAAAGAAAACAAATTATCAAGAAGTGCAAAGACAGTATATGTTAGCCATGTGCTATGAAGCATTGAAAGAAACGGAGCAGGCGTCTATCTGTATGGAATATGTCGCAAAATACGGAAATACCACGCCATGCAGATATGCGCCAGAACAGTGGAAGAGAGAAAATGCTTCTGTAGTATTGTCTGAAACGATGATAGAATAATTGAAAAACGATTGGCGGGCTGTTTTATAAAAAGAAAGCTGGAATTCCTAAATTAGTAAAGAATTCCAGCTTTATATATTAATCTTTTATTTTATGGCAAAATATGCTGATCAGCCAAAATAGAAAATGCGATTTCAGATGCGCGACTGCCTGTAGCATTTGCATCAGATTGAATGTTGCAGGCGAAGACGTATGTGTGTTGACCATCTTCTACAGAACCCACAAACCAGCCATTTATATCTTCGCCATTGACTCTTCCTGTCCCTGTTTTTCCGTATAATGCAGTGTCAGAAGAAGCAGAAAGTTGGATGGCTTCTTTTACGGCTTCGATATTTTCAGGTGCAAAATCAAATTCATTTTGATATAGTTTCGTCAGCAGTTCCACTTGTTCGATGGGGGAAATCTTCAGGGAAGATTCCATCCAATAGGAAGAAATATCTCCTGTGACATCGCCATTGCCATATCCGATTTTCTGGAAATATGCAGCAAGACAATCACTGCCAAGCTGGGCATCTAAGGTCTGAAAATACCAGTTTACAGACGATGCCATGGCAGAGGATAATGTCTGGTCAGCATTCCAAGCGGAAAATGGATTTTCTTGTCCATCCCATGCCATGAAAGAATTGTCAGGCGTTATGATGCCTTCTTCCAGCGCGAATAATGCATCATAAATTTTGTAGGTGGAATCAGGGGAGATGCGCTTTTCCGCCTGTTCCATATTGTAAATCTGCCATGCATCTTCTTCCAAATCATACAGCACAAAACAGCCTTCATCATCTCCAAAATAGGTTGAAAGGTCAACAGAAATGATATTTTGGGAGGTTGTATTCCAGTCATACTGGTCCTGTTCTGCACCATAAATAGAGAATGCCGGAGAGATACCCCATAAAAACAGCGCAGCACATATGAGAATACACATACTTTTCCGCTGTTTCTTTTTTGTTGGCATTTCATATTGAACAATATGCAGGATACGCCTTTTCATTTGTTTTTTGCTGTTTATAAGACTTGCGGCTGCTGGAAAGGTTTCCAAAGCATTTCTTTCCGCAAAACGCAACAGCGTGTTTCCATATTCTAAATACTGAGGGTTATCCAGCATTTCCAATACAGCTTCATCACATGCAATTTCCTGTATACTGCGCATTTCTTTGAAAGCGAAACTAACGAATGGATGAAACCAATACACAATACCAGCTAGATTGATGAAGTGGTTTACCAGATTATCTTTATGTTTCTCGTGTGCCAATTCATGCATCATTATGAGTCGTAAATCCTCCACACTAGAATCGTTCATTATGGAAATAGGGATATAGATTCGTGGTTTCCAAACTCCGACCAGTATGGGAGTGCGCAGAAATGCAGTGCTAAAAATAGGAATTTCTTTTGTAATACCGCATTCTTGCAAGCAGGAAACAAATAATTGGCGTACATTTTCATTCTGCACAGGCAGAGCAGATTTTTCTAGTGTTCGCAGATGCAGGTAGGAACGGCATAACTTGATGGCTGTAATGATCATCCCGCAAAGCCAAATGCTTGCTAAGAACCATCCTAAAAAAGAATCGGAATCTTGATTGACTGAAACAGTAAAGTCATTTGCGAAGTTAAGAGCAAAATCTTTGGTTTCTCCAATATTTGAAGTGGGAACAGCCGTTGTTTTGGAAAAGAGAAAAGTGTTTCCCAACGTTGGTACCCATTCCCAAATGCCTTTCAGCGAAAAGGGAAGAAAGGGTACAGCCAGCAGACATAAAAATAAAAGCCAAATCTGATATTGCCTGCGAGGCGGCAATGTTTTTCTGTATATGTGCTTCAGTAAAAATAATATGCCGATGACTCCGCAGAGATAGATATTGCAGATCAGAAAACGAATCATGAAAAGAAACATATCATTCGCCTCCTTTTCTGGAAAGGAGGGTGCGTAGTTCGTCAATATCGGACTTTGACAATTGGTCATCTTCCAGATAAGCAGAAACCATAGCTGAAATATTGCCGTTGAAATAGCGGTTTAAAAAAGAATCGCTTTCCTGTTTTAGATAATCCTGTTCTTGGATAAGGGGGGTATACACAAATACCCGACTTTGTTTTTCATATGTGATGGCGCCTTTTCCCGCAAGGCGTTTGATAAGTGTATGGATGGTTTTGGGGCTCCAATCGGTACACTGTAATAATTTATCTGTAATTTCGTTGGTGTTAATGGGGGCATATTTCCAGATAACTTTCATTACTTCATATTCTGCTTCCGAAATTTGGGGAAGTTTTTTCATAAATATCACCACCTTTTAATCTTACAACTGTAATATATATTATAATTTCTACTTTGTCATAAGTCAATTTAGAAAAGCGTAGGGAGATATGTTTGATATGTTTTTATCAAAAATTATATGCAAATATGTATTTTAAGATTGTAGGCATATGGTATAAAAATGCCGAAATTACAAGGTATTGTAAGATTTCAACCAGAAATGAAAAGTGAAATTTACCAATTTTTTGATGGACAAATGTATGCAGATGTGTTATATTGTTGGCGGATGGTATTCGGAAAGAAGCTGTACCGCGATTATTTTATTTTTTATAATGATTCAGGATCGTATTGAAGACAAGCGATACCGGAAATGACAGATTTTTTATGCCATCACTACCCGGAGAGGAGTGAAGGGCATGAAAGTTGGTTTTATTGGTGCAGGGAAGGTAGGTTTTTCCCTGGGAAAATATTTGAAGTCCCACGGCGTAGATGTAGTGGGTTATTACAGCAAAACACCAGAATCAGCCAAATCAGCAGCAGATTTTACAGAAACAAAGGTCTATGATTCTATTCCTGATATTGTGCGGGATAGTGACACCCTTTTTGTGACAGTGCCGGATGGGCAAATTTGTATGGTTTGGGATTGCATAAAAAATCTGGATATAAAAAATAAAAATATTTGTCATTGCAGCGGCTCGATTTCATCAGCCGCTTTTTTTGATGGCGAAAAACTTGGTGCATCCGTATATTCCGTACATCCGCTATACGCCGTAAGCAGTAAATATGATACATACAAAGAATTGGGACAGGCTTATTTTACACTGGAAGGATCGGCTGACCATCTACAGGAAATGAAAGATTTGCTCCGGGATGCTGGCTGTAAAGTCATTGTGATGGACAGTGAAAATAAATCTCTGTACCATTGTGGTGCTGTTGTTGTCAGCAATTTGGTAACAGGACTCTATTCTTTGGGCGTACATATTTTAGAAAACTGCGGTTTTGAAGAGAAGGATGCGCAAAAGGCTTTGATTCCATTGTTTTTGGGCAATGCACAGGCTGTTGCGGAAAAAGGTCCTGTGGACGCACTGACTGGACCAGTGGAACGGGCAGATGTTTCTACCATAGAAAAGCACATCCAATCTATTCAAAACATCTCTGATACAAAAGCGGGAGCAGATTTAATGAAAATCTATCTTCTTTTGTCAGAGCAGTTATTGGCGATAGCAGGAGAAAAACATCCCGAAAGGGACTATGTAAACGTTGCGGAGGTTATCGATGATGAAAAACACAGTATCCACATTTAGAGAACAGAAGGCAAAAGGCGAAAAAATTTCCATGCTCACTGCTTATGACTATTCCACAGCAAAGCTGATGGACGAAGCAGGTATCAACGGTATTCTGGTTGGGGATTCCTTGGGAATGGTCGTATTGGGCTATGAAGATACACTCCCTGTGACCATGGAAGATATGATCCATCACACAGCAGCTGTATGCCGTGGTGCAAAAAACACATTGGTTGTAGGGGATATGCCTTTTATGTCCTATCAGGTATCCGTTGAAGAAGCTGTTTACAACGCAGGCAGACTCATGAAAGAAGGCAGATGTCAGGCGGTGAAACTGGAAGGCGGCGCAAGTGTATGCCCCCAGATCAGAGCCATCACAAACGCTTCTATCCCAGTTATGGCGCATATCGGTCTGACACCTCAGTCCATCAACGCTTTTGGTGGTTTTAAAGTACAGGGCAAGAGTGAAGAAGCGGCGAAAAAACTGCTGGAAGATGCCAAAGCCGTAGAAGAAGCAGGTGCTTTTGCAGTGGTATTGGAATGTGTTCCTGCAAAATTGGCTGAACTGATTTCTAAATCCATTTCCATTCCCACCATTGGTATTGGTGCAGGTGCAGGATGCGATGGTCAGATTCTGGTATATCAGGATATGCTGGGACTGTTCTCTGACTTTACACCGAAATTCGTAAAGAGATATGTGAATGTGGGAGAAATGATGACACAGGCGTTCCGGGATTATATTGCAGATGTGCAGGAAGGTTCTTTCCCAGCTCCCGAACACACCTTTGCCATTTCTGAAGACGTCATCAAAAAGTTATATTAAGGAGAAGAAAAATGAATATTGTAAAAACCATTTCTGAAGTAAGAAACGAAGTAAAGAACTGGAGAAAACAGGGGTTGTCTGTTGGTCTGGTACCCACCATGGGCTATCTGCATGAAGGACATAAAAGCCTCATTGACAGAGCATGCAAGGAAAACGATAAAGTGGTTGTCAGTGTGTTTGTCAATCCTACACAGTTTGGTCCCGGTGAAGACCTTGCCACATACCCCAGAGATATTCAGAGGGATGCGGCTCTCTGCGAAGATGCAGGCGCTGCGTTGATTTTCAATCCTGAACCAGAAGAAATGTATTTTGATGACTTCCATACTTATGTGACCATGGAATCTCTTTCTGATGAACTGTGCGGTAAAACAAGACCCATTCATTTCAGAGGGGTCTGCACAGTGGTAAGCAAACTGTTCCATATTGTTGCGCCCGACAGAGCGTATTTCGGTCAGAAGGACGCACAGCAGCTTGCCATCATCAAACGTATGGTAAGAGATCTGAATTTTGACATTGAAATCGTAGGCTGCCCTATCGTCAGAGAAGCAGATGGACTGGCAAAAAGCTCCAGAAATACTTATCTGAATCCTGAAGAAAGAAAAGCTGCCCTTGTGCTGAGCAAAGCGGTAGGTTTGGGACAGGAACTGATTCAGAAGGGCGAAAGAAATGCGGACGTTATCGTTGAAAAAATGAAACAGCTAATCGAAGAAGAACCTCTGGCAAAAATCGATTACGTGCAGGCGGTAGATGCTATTTCCATTCAGCCTGTTGCAGAAATCAAAGGAACTGTACTGGTTGCCATGGCAGTTTATATCGGCAAAACAAGATTGATTGACAATTTTATCTATGAAGCATAAGAGATTCTTTTAAAAATATATCGATTCAGAAAATAATGTAAAAAGAAAGCTGGAATCCTTGAATCAAAGGGTTTCCAGCTTTCTTCTATTTATCTGAATGATACAAGGAATACGTTCTTCTGACGGGACCATCGCAGTTTCTTTTAAGAAATTAAGGAAAAGCACTATTTTCTCAAGTGGAAGCTGCTTTTTGTTTGCAAAAGGAAAGGGAGAAAACTTTTTGATTTTCCCCCTTAAATTACAAAACTATGATAGGTGATGTATTATCCAGCTTGGTGTGTAGTTTTTGCTTGCTCCAGATATTGTTTTTCCAGATAGTTGATGATAGCCGAGCGAAGAAGGATGCCCACTACTTTATTGTCAGATACAACAGGTACTTTTTTCACACCAGATTCGCCCAATAGTTTGCAGACTTCTTGGATGGATGCGTCTGCATCAATGGTAATGGCTTTTTTGGTGCCAATTTCCAATGTATTCAGATGCATGATGGTGTTGATTTTTTCACGGAATTCAGCATCAGGGTCCCAAAGATATTCCATAAAGAGTGTGGAACTGTCTGTTGCCATGGGAGCCAGTTTTCCTTCTTTCATGTAGCGCATGATATCACCGTCGCTGATAAAACCAATGGCAGTACCGGCTTTGGAAAGAATGGGAGCACCGCTGATATTTTTTTCGGAGAAGAAGGCAATGGTATCATAGACAGTTGCGTCTTCCTGCAAAGCATATACTTCTTTTTTCATATAAGGTGCCAATGTATGGACTTCTTTTGCAGGTGCTTCGGCAGAGGCTGCTTTTCTAAGCTTCCGATAATACCGGTCAGAATAAACAATATAGATAATCCCGCCAACTACATAAGCGATGGCTGTCAACGCAAAGCCTTTCTGCAAACCGATGCTTTCCTGTAAGCATCCCATCAGCAGGGAGCCGATGCCAATGCCGATGTCGTAGGAGAGTAAGTAGGTAGCATTGGCAACGCCTCGTTTTGGCGCAGGTGTTGTACCGGTAACGAAAGATTGGAAAAGTGGCTGCAAAATGCCGTAACCGATACCGAAGAAGAACCCTGCAATCAGCAGATGTGCACCCGTTGTCAGGAAGATGTAACTGGTCATGGTGATTACCAGAATGATCAGACTGATGTAAACAAGCACACGGTGTTTGCCGGCATCAATCATTTTCTGTGTAGAAATTTTAGACAACAGCATACCGATGACAAGGCAAATATAGAAGTAAGGAAGAAAAGACATGAGATTTTTTTCCTGCGCCAAAATGGAAGAGTATGCGATGACTGCCCCGTAAGGAATCATGAGGAAAGTCATGTTGAACATAAAGGGCAGTGCGGGATTATAGATGGAATCTTTGATGGAGAATTTTTTCCGTTTTACTTTGGGATATTTGATTCTGCAGCAGGACACGCAAATCAAAGCAATGACGGAAATGGCAAAGACTGTCAGGAAAGAAGCCTTGCTGTCCAGATGGTTTTGTACCTGAATGCCCACATAAGGACCTACTGCCATACCAATGGAAATGGTGAATGCAAATCTGCTGATGCCTTCCGTAATTTTTGTGGGAGGCAGTACATCGCTGGCAAGTGTCATTGTGGCAGAACCGCAGACAGAATACACAGCACCCATATACAGACGGATGACAATCAATGCACCGAAAATGGGGAATGCGATAAAGCTGGGAAATGCCAGACAGAACAAAGCTAGAAACAACAGATAAACACGATAACGGTTAAAGTTATCCAGCAGATATCCCGCAATGGGACGGAACAGAATGGTTGCAACGGACATGGCAGTCAATACAATCCCGATGCCAGAGCCGGTGATGCCGATTTCCTGACAATATACTGGAATGATGGGGATGGAAGCATAAAAGGCTGCCAGTACCAAGAGGTTGGTAATAAAAAGCAATATAAACTTTTTATTCCAGATTTTTTGAATGGTTTCCATATGAATACAACTCCTTTTTAACCAAAACTAGTGGCAATTGCCACTAGTTTTAATATAACAAAGAATGGTTCACAAGTCAATAACTAGTTGCAATTGCCACCAATTAAGATTATAATGTTTCTGTAAAAAGGAGGTTTTATTATGCCAAATATCATTGAAAGTCCCTTTAAATCCATTTCGATTTTATATCGAAAATCCCATATGTGGCTCAATAACTGTTGTTTGCAGCATAATCTGACAGCAGCACAGGCTGTTGTGATTTTAATCATTTGTGATTTCAAACAACTGACACAAGACGAAATCACAAAGCGCTTGGCTCTAGATAAAAGTGTTATTGCAAAAACGGTTACAAAGTTGGTGGAGCTGGGATTTCTGATTCGTACGACCAATGCAAAAGATAAGCGAACATTTGATATTCAGCCTACAGAAAAGTCATGGGAGGTATATCCTTTTATTAAGGAAGAGATTGAAGCTACCTTTCAGCGTATGACCCAGCGGATGACAGAAAAGGAACGAGCAGAGTTTAAAAGACTTTTGGCAATGGCAGCAGAAGCATCCATTGATCAGGAAGACTGAAAAAGTGGATTTACCTAAATGAAAGAAACAAAAAGGATACGTATTGTAATAGTGAATGATATATGCTAAAATAAAGATAAATTTTTGGATTTGTATTTATTAAGGAGTGAGTGTATGCCAAAGGTTGCTTATTCCGAAGAAGAACGGCAGCAGATTCGAGATGATTTGATTCGAACAGCTTTGGAACTGATGGCAGAGTATTCCCAAATCCTGTGATACTGATATTGGCATTCTGATAAAGCTGCTTTGCAATTCTTCC
>OGZX01000964.1_pt1 | contig 31647 bp, 19 predicted proteins | sample 1576881 | NCBI WGS metagenome assembly OGZX01 (sample SAMEA3541542, study PRJEB24748) | human gut metagenome | biome: human gut; feature: human-associated habitat; material: faeces | place: China | collected 2012 | reverse complement strand
ATCCAGTTCCGTGTTATCGCGCACCTTGCGCCCGTTGATATAAATCTCCGGTGTGCCCCGCCCGAATACCGTATAGCTGCCATCGGAACCCTGAACAAAAGGAAGGAAAGGAATCATATCACTCGCCGTACCCAGCAAGGAAAGCGGCGTGCCCTGCACGTGGGCAAGGAAAGCACCGTCTTTCCGCTCAACAAGTGGGCGGGAAGCGGTGACCGTCACTTCTTTCAGTTTCGTTTCGTCCGGCTGCATACGGATGAGGTTCTTCTCATGACAAGGGAGCATCTGGGTTTGGTAGCCCACATAAGTCACCTTCAGCAGATAGTTTTCGCCGGCAACCACGGGCAACAGAAATGCGCCATCGTCCGTCGTCACACTTCCCGCCACAAAGACAGAATCGGTGGTGCGCATGGCGAGCACATTGGCAAACGCCAGCGGAGAGCCTTTTTCGCCGAGCACCGTACCCTGGATATATGTCACTGTCCGGTTCTCTTTCTTCTGGATGACAAAGTAGTCAGCGCGCTCCACACAACTGAGCGGCGTGTCTTTCAGTACCATCAGAATGGCTTCGTACTCCTTCTTCTGCCGGATAGATGCCGTGACACGATAACCGTCCACTTCGCCATACGCAAAAAGAATGTTTTTCCCGCCTGCCTTTTCTATCTGTTTCAGCGCATCGGGGAGCGGTGTGTCTTTCAGTTCCAGGGAGATAGTGCCGGCGGTCTGCGTCGTCCTAGTTTGTGCCATAACTGTTTGTGCAATCAGGAGCAACAGAAGGAGTATCCCGCTCTCCCCGACCTTTTTCCAAGTAAAACTCATTCGTTTCATCTTATTCCTCTTTATGATTTTACTTATACTACAACATAAGACGGGAATCGGGTACGCTAACCGGGAAGTTTTTTCATTATGCGGCAAAATATTCTTTCATCAGCTTCTTGACGCGGGGCGCAAGCAACAGCAACGACAGCATCGTAGGCAGCGCCATCAATGCAAATGCCAGGTCCATGACAGCCACCACAGCGCCCAGCGGAATCATAGCGGCAACGACAATCATTACCAGGTAGAAGTAATTATAGTATTTGGCGTTCTGCGCACCGAACAGGAAGTTGGTGCACTTGAGTCCGTAATAGGAATAGGAGAACATCGTGGAGAAGGCAAAGAAGAAAACCATCACCATCAGCAGGTACTGCCCGTAGCCGGGAAGCAGTTGCTCGAAGGAGTTCAGCGCGATATAAAGCCCCTTTATGCCGCCGTCCGACGCATAGTTCCCGGCAATCAGGATGGGGAGCGCCGTCAGTGTGCACACCAGTCCCGAGTCGATGGATGGCCCGATCATGGCTACCAACCCTTCGCGCACAGGGTTATCGTTGCGCGAAGCACCGTGCATCATGGATGCCGTGCCCACTCCCGCCTCATTGACATACGCCGCCCGGCGGGCGCCGGTAAGCGCAATGCCCAGTATGCCGCCGATACCTGCCTTCATGCTGAAAGCCGATTCGAAGATGGATGCCAGCACACCCGGCACTTTATCGAGGTTCAAGCAGATAATGACGAACACAAGAATCATGTAGCAAGCCACCATCACCGGCACCACCTTTGCCGAGATTACCGATATGCGCTTGATGCCGCCGATGATTACCGCACCTACTATCAGGCTGATAACCACTCCCATTGCGAAGCGCAGCCATAGCGTATTCTCAATGCCGGCGGGAGTTGTAAAGACTGTAGTAACCGACTCTACCAGCTGGTTTGCCTGCATCACGCACAGCGTACCTATCAGCCCTACTATGGAGAAGAAGTATGCCAGCGGCTTCCAGCGCTTGCCAAGCCCATGAAGAATGATGTACATGGTTCCACCCTGCGGTTCGCCCGCCGAGTCGTGCCCCTTGTACATGATGGCAAGGGCGCCTTCAAAGAATTTAGTGGACATTCCCACCACAGCACTCACCCACATCCAGAAGATAGCGCCGGGACCGCCCACCGTGATGGCAATAGCCACACCGGCAATGTTGCCCATGCCCACCGTGGATGCGATAGCGCTCATCAATGCCTGGAAAGAACTGATCTGCCCCTCACCCGAAAGCTCCGACTTATAGCGCAAAGCCTTCATTGAATACCCGATGCGCCGCAAGGAAACGCCGCCCGAATAGAAGAACAGGAACAGTCCGCCGCCTATCAATAGGATAAACAACGGATAACCGCATACAAAGTCGCTGATAGAGGTAATGGCCGCACCGATGGAATTGAGAATGTCGTTCATAGTATTTTAAAAAAAGTCCCACTTTTCGCTGGACGGGAAAGTGGGACAGTACAATATATCGTTCGGCTTATTTTGCCAAATCTTCAATCACTTTCATGATCTGCCGACCGATTTCCTCGGCAGCTTCCTGCGTGGCAGCTTCGCTATACACACGGATAATAGGCTCGGTATTACTCTTGCGCAGGTGTACCCATTTGTCGGGGAAGTCTATCTTAACACCGTCGATGTCGTTGATTTCCTCGTTCTTATAGAGTTCTTTCACTTTGGCAAGGATGGCATCCACATCCGTCTCCGGCGTCAAGTCTACACGGTTCTTGCCCATGAAGTAAGTGGGATAAGTGGCACGCAATTCGCTCACTTTCTTGCCCTCGTGTGCCAGATGGCTCAGGAATAAGGCGATGCCTACCAGCGCGTCACGGCCGTAGTGGCTGGCAGGGTAGATAACGCCTCCATTGCCTTCGCCGCCGATTACGGCGCCTACTTCCTTCATCTTGGTCGTCACGTTCACTTCGCCTACGGCAGAAGCGTAATATTCTTGTCCGTACTTGCGGGTAACGTCGCGCAGCGCACGGGTGGAGCTCAGATTGGAAACGGTGTTGCCCGGAGTATGTTTCAACACGTAGTCGGCAACGGTAACAAGCGTATATTCTTCGCCGTACATCTTGCCGTCCTCGCAGATCATTGCCAAACGGTCTACGTCGGGATCTACCACAAAAGCAACGTCTGCCTTGCCACCCTTCATCAGATTCATGATGTCGCCCAGGTTCTTTTCCAGGGGCTCGGGGTTGTGCTGGAAGTTACCGGTAGGTTCGCAGTAGAGTTTTTCTACGTGCTGAACGCCGAGTTGCTCAAGCAGTTGCGGAAGGATGATACCGCCCACAGAGTTTACACAGTCTATGGCAACGCGGAAGTTTGCCTTCTTGATGGCCTCTACATCTACAAGGTCGAGTGCCAGCACGCTGTCTATATGTTTCTGATTATACGTCAGGTCCTTACGGTAAGAGCCGAGTTGGTCCACCTCGGCATAATCGAATTCTTCGGCAGCGGCAATGCGAAGCACTTCCTGTCCTTCGGCTGCATTGAGGAATTCACCTTTTTCATTGAGCAGTTTCAATGCATTCCACTGCTTGGGGTTGTGCGAAGCAGTGAGGATGATACCGCCACTGGCGCCTTCCATCGTCACCGCCAGTTCGGTAGTCGGTGTAGAAGCCAGGTCAATGTCCACTACGTCCCAGCCCATACCCATCAGGGTACCGACCACTACGTTCTTGACCATTTCGCCGGAAATACGGGCATCGCGGCCTACTACGATTTTGTTACTTTTTACAGTGCACGTCTTACGGATAAGAGTAGCATACGCCGATGTGAATTTCACAATGTCGAGCGGGTTCAATCCCTCCCCTGCGCCTCCGCCGATTGTACCGCGGATACCAGAGATAGATTTGATAAGAGTCATAGGTTGATGATTTTAATGTTGGTTAGTTCCAAATCTGGAATTTCTGAATATCGTAGTAATAGGGATAAACGTACCGCATTGCATTATCATGCCCCATCTTGGAAGGAACAATCAACCTTACGTGTGCACGGTCGCGAACATAGCTCAACGCTACCAACCAGCCGGCAGGAACTGCTGCACTCTGGTAATACGTAAGCATATATCCGTGAGTAAAACGACCTGCAATAGAAGATGAAGTAACGGTATATTTGAATTCATCTACATTCGCCGGGTCATTCAAGTTGGATAAATAGGACCTATTTCCATACTTATCCGCCATCAAGCCCGTCTCTGCAAAGCGAACCAGTATCAAGTCATTCGGCTTCACTGTGTCGGCAGGATTCGTAGAGCCTTTATCCACAATCTGCATATATACCCCACTGGCAAGCTGCACATATTCGTTTCTATCCAGGTTTGTAGTAGAGTCTTGTGCATAAAACTCGCTTTGGGAAATAACCGTGATACTGCTGTCTTTGATAAATGCTTTTATGGCGTCTTTCTCATCATCAAGCATCTCTGCATAGCTCTTTGTATTGTCGCAGGCTTGGAAGCCCAGGCAGAATGCCAGTAAAGTCAAAAAGAATAAGGTAAGTTTCTTCATCTCTGTTATTTAGTAATTTTGTACAAAAGTATCTGATTTACTTGAAAGTTGAAAGTTGCAAGTGGAAAGTTCGTATCTTTTAACCTTTGCAACAACACTTTTTTTATCCTTTGGCATTAAGCAGCGGCTTATATTTCTCCAATGCTTGCTCAAAGACTTTCCGCGCTTCGTCTATCGTCCCGTAAAACTCTCCGCCGGAAGCATTCAGGTGTCCGCCACCGTTGAAGAACTCGGCTGCCAGTTGGTTACAGGGGAAAGTGCCCACCGAACGTAAAGAGATCTTTATCATCGGCTTCTCTGTATCTTCGCGCAGGAAGCAGGAGAAGATGACGCCTTTAATACTCAAAGGGATATTCACAAATCCTTCGCTATCTCCACGGATATAGTCGAAACGGCCCTGTTCGTCCTTAGTAAGCGAGATCAAGGCTGCATGATGGCCGGGATATACCTTCATCTGCGACAGCACATAGCCCATCAACCGCAGGCGGCTCTCGGAGTAGGTATTGTAAACTTTACGGTAGATGGCGTCCTTGTCAATGCCTTTGGATAACAGCTCGCTGATGATGAAATAGATTTCGCGGTTATTGGAGTTGTAGGTGAATCCGCCGGTGTCGGTCATCATGCCTGTATAGATACACTCCGCCCCTTCCTTCGTGATGTCGCTGAAGTAGCCCATACGGCAAATCAGGCGGAAGACAAGTTCCGAAGTAGAAGATATTTCAGGATGTGAAATGATAATCTTGCAGAATTCCTCGGGATGCAGATGGTGGTCTATCAATATCTTCCGGGCAGGAGATGCAAGAACGGCATCGCCCATTGCATCAATACGATGAATGGCGTTGAAGTCCAGGCAGCAAATGATATCCGCTTCGGCAATCAGTTTATCGGCAAACTCCTTGTAGCGGTCATACAAAAGGATATCCTTACTTCCGGGCATCCATTTCAGGAAGTCGGGAAAGGCATTGGGCACGATGACATTCGCCGTTTTGCCCTGGGAGTCGAGGAAGTGCCACAAACCCAGGGAAGAGCCGATGGCATCCCCATCGGGTGCTACGTGTGAAACGATCACGATCTTGTCTGCACGGTCGAACCATTTGGTGAAATGGTCTATCTTGGATTGTTCTATTACTTTAGTCAGCATATAATTTTCATCTATAACGTTTGAAGCGGCAAAAGTACGAAAAGTTTATGGTTTTATAATAATATGCGGATAGAACCTTTATCGGAAAGAGAAAGATAGGAGATGCCCAGGCGGATGCAGTCATTGATGATTCTATTCTGATAATAGGCGGAAAGAGAGGAATCGAGCACTACTCTTTTGATGGAAAACAGAGAGGTGAGTTCGGCAATACGCCCTTTGTAGCCCTGGGAAATATAAAGGTAGTCGATAGCCATCGGGCGGACGGACGTTTTGTGTTGCCAACGGGCATCGTGAAGGAAGCAGATACGCTTGTCGGCATAAGAGACAATCTGGTTTCTTACAGACAGGCCTTCGGTGGAATAATCGCCGGTTATGAGTTGGGGAGTATCCAGGTGCAAACGGTTCCAATGGGGAGAAAGGGTGTGCTGCAAACGCGATATGTCCGGCAGACTGTCGGCACATGCCAGCCAGGAACGACTGCCGTCCGTCATGCAATGAACCACCGGACAACCCTTTACGCTGTAGAAAGTGATGCTCCGGTGGGGAGCATTGGAGAAGATAGAAACAGAATGATAGGAAACCAGCAGCAACAGTGCAAACAATGCTGCATAAACGTTGCGGGCAGTACGCCTGGTGATGCCATTGTATGCCCACACAAGGAAGAAATAAAATAGCAGAACTTCCCATACATCCGTCCAAATGCCGTCGACCGAAGCTGCGGGAAGTTGCTCTATCCACTGGAGCACTGCATTCTGAACACGCACCAAGGCCTCTACTACCGATGCAAACGCGTGTTGCAAGAAGGGGAAAGGAGTCAGCATCAGCAGGAAAACAGCCGAATAAAGAATCAGTGACACCATCGGGATAACCCACAGGTTCGTCAGCAGGAAGTGGGTGGAGAAGCGGGAGAAATAAAGCAGAACCAAAGGAGCCGTGCCCAGCTGGGCGGCCACGGATATGGTTATCAATCCCCATACATAGCGCAAGGAGCGGTTCTTGACTTTCCAAAGGACATACAACTTAGGCTGGAAAATCAGAATCGCAGCTACTGCCGAGAAGGATAGTTGAAAGCCTACGTCGAAAAGCCAGGCGGGATGACAGAGCAACATCAGAAAGGCGGTGGCTGCAAGCGTATTCAGGGTTATAGGTTTCTCCGGTTGCAGGCCGGCAAGTGCCAGAAGCGAGAACATAATAACCGACCTCACCACCGAAGACGACAATCCGGTAAGGAAAGCAAAGCTCCATAGTAAAAGGATGATAAGTAAAACCAGGACAGGCTTCAAACGCCGCCATCGCATCCACAAAGAAGATGAAACCAGCCAGAACAGTGCATAGAGAAATCCGATGTGCAGCCCCGAAAGTGCCAGCACATGGCTGGCGCCCGCCACGGAATAGGTTTCTATGATATCGTCGCTCAATTCATCCTTATCGCCCACTGTAAGTGCGGAGAGTACCGCTAACTCATCGTTGCCGAAGCCTAAGTTGCGGTAGAGGGAGACAATCTTTTCGCGATAATCCAATGCCCGCTGACGCAAACTGCGTGAGGCATCATGCCCCACTACCTTCCAATGTCCCGCAGCCACGTAAGCCGTACCACTGCCGCCCTTCCGCTTCAGGTAACGGGCATAATCAAATTCATCGGGATTACCATTATTGGCCGGAGAAGAAAGACGGGTATGTATCAGCAGTTCATCGCCTCGCCTCAAGGCATCTGCTGTGGATTCCTTCGGGAAATAGAGTAGAAAAAGATTGTTCCGGGAGTTGGGGATAACCGTATCGCGGCGAAGTTCCGCCAATAAGGAAGCACGGCAAAGGATACTGCGCTCCTTCATTTCCGGTTCTTCCTGAATGCGAATCTTATAGACGGCGGCTTTATCAGAAAAGGAATAATCGGTCTGTATCAACTGCCGGCTCATCAGATGGAAGCCCAAGCCGAAAAGGAAAAGGTACACCCCCACCCCATACAGCCAACGGCAATATCTGTAACAACCAAGAATGAAGACAAGAAGCAGAAGACCTGCCGGATAGTTCCACGCCGGAAACAGATGAGGAAACGCATCTCCACATAAGATTCCAACAACCAACGGCATCAAGAGTCGAAGGAAAGGATGCCGTTGCAAATAACCGATTATCAAGACTTAGCAGATTTTCTCCCCATTATAAAGCAAACAATTCTCCTTCCCCTTCAGGGGAACGAGGGGTTACAGATTTCTCAATGCCCTAATCGCTTCTTCCGGGTCAGGCGCAGAAAAGACAGCATTCCCCGCCACCAGCACATCGGCACCGGCAGCTACCAGCCGAGCACCGGTCTCCAGGTTTACGCCGCCATCCACCTCTATCAAGGCCTGCGAACCGGTAACCGTTATCAGTTCCCGCAATTCCTGCACCTTCACGATGGTATGCTCAATGAATTTCTGTCCCCCGAAACCCGGATTGACACTCATCACCAGCACCATATACACATCTTCTATAATATCTCTCAGTAGAGACACAGGCGTTGCCGGATTAATCGTCACCGCCGGTTGCATCCCCGCCTCACGTATCTGCTGCACCACCCGGTGCAGATGCGGGCAAGCCTCGTAATGCACATTCATAACGTGTGCTCCCAAAGCCTTCACTTCCGGAATGAACTTCTCCGGCTGCACAATCATCAGATGTACATCCAAAGGTTTCTGCGACAACTTTGCCACATACTTCAGTACCGGGAAACCGAAAGAAATATTCGGAACAAACACACCGTCCATAACGTCGATATGCACCCATTCGGCCTCACTTCGGTTAATCATTTCAATATCCTTTGCCAGATAACCGAAATCGGCGGACAAGATAGAGGGAGATATGATTGGTTTCATAATGCTACATTCTAAAGGGTTATATATCTTAATAACGTACAAATGTAGACAAAAGATTTCAAATCGCCTAACGTTCTCCTGCAAACCATTCTTTAAACTCTCCTACGCGTGCTTTGCTGACAAGAATCTTTTCGGGTGTAGTCATGCGCAGATTAATGGCAAGCCGGTTATTGAACCATAAATCAATATCTTTTATAGCAGTTTTTGATATGAGATATTGCCTGTTGGCACGGAAAAAAGAGACAGGATTCAGGCACTCTGCCAGTTCATCCAATGTCTGGGTAAGTACATATTCTTTGCCTTCCGCCGTCACAGCTTTCACAATCCCTTCCGCAATATAGAAATAAGAAACCGTATCTACCGCCAAAGGCATCAGCTTATCTCCCTTGACCGGCACCAGGAAATGAGTCTTATAGCTTTCTTCGCGCTTCAATGTCCGTATCAGCCGTAAGAAGTCCGGCTCATCCGAGTGCGTTCCGTGCAAGTGTTCCAGCTTGGCAAGCGCCGCCCGCACTTCTTCTTCCCCGATAGGTTTCAGCAGATAATCTATACTGTTCACCTTGAATGCCCGCAAAGCATATTCATCGTAAGCCGTGGTGAAGATGATAGGACAAGTAATATCGGCATGCTCAAAGATTTCAAAAGCCGAACCGTCTGCCAGGTGAATATCCAGAAACACCAGTTCGGGCATGGAGTGGACGGCAAACCAGTCTATCGCATCTGCCACGCTGTCCAATATGCCTATTACTTCCAGGTCGGGAGCAACCTGCTCCAACACTGCCGTCAGGTTACGGACGGCAGCTTTCTCGTCTTCTATAATCAAAGCCTTCATCGGATATGAGCTTTAAGGTTTAACAAGCGGAACGCAAACGCTGAACTTTCCGTTAGCCTCGGTTATCTGTATGTCCTTGCCCAACAGCAGTTCATATCGTTTGGAAAGATTGGCGAGTCCTATCCCCGTGCCTGAAGAGACCGTGCGGCGAAGCTGCAAATCATTGTCGATGCACAAGCGGGTATCCTCTCCCTCGGATGCCGCCACGGTTCTGATTTCAATCGTAAGCGGGTTACGGTTGCTGATTTCATTGTGCTTGATGGCATTCTCCACCAAGGTCTGGACTGAAAGCGGCGGCAAGCGGTAATCCATTAAACGCTCGTCCACCTCTATCGCAAAATGAAGGTTGTCTTCATAGCGCATCTTCATCAGAAAGATGTAAGCGTCTACAAAGTCCATTTCCTCTCTCAGCGTAACGGTATGCGTATCGTTCTCCTGAAGCGTGTACCGCAGGACACGGGACAGTTCGCGAATATAATCCTGTGCCTTCTCCGGGCTTTCGCGTACCAAAGACTGGAGCGTATTAAGCGAGTTGAACAGCATGTGCGGATTCAACTGGTTCTTCAACGCCTGGTACTGATTCTGGATGTTCTCGGCAAGCAGCTTACCGTTTTGCAGCACTACTTCCTGGCGTTCGCGTATCAGATAGCTGATGTAGCAGGTTCCCGTAACAATCAGGCTTATGATAAGGTCGCGTATCGGATGGAGATAGTGATGCACCATCGCATCGATAGCCGGGATATTGAAATTGCGGTGCAGATAGACGAACAGTTCTCCAAGCAGCCTGCTCAACAGCCACGTGAGCATGAATGATAATGCCACTTTCCACCAGGACATGCGTATTGCCGGATTATTAAATCCGAACAACAACGTATTCACAATGAAAAGTATCAGGAGCGAAAGGAAAGTATATCCGACTTCAAACAGCACATCTACCGGAGACATGCCCGGGAACAGCATCTGTTGCTCCAATGCATCCGTCAGTGATACCAGTTCGGGGAAATGTATCAGGAAACCGACGACGAGCGATACGAGCACCGTCAACTGGATATACTTCTTGTTTGTTCTTATCATTCGTAAAATCATTTGTATTCTCCGCAAAGATAATAATTCTTACTTTATTCCTTTTCCATTCTGGCAGATACATACATACCGGGACGGAATAAGGGACTTGCATCCGCCACCTTTGCATACAGTTCGATGGAACGGTTGGCATCATCCACCTGCTGACCTATGGATACCAGGGTGGCATGGAAAGTAACCTTTCCCAAACCGTTTACCCGGAACTGTACGCGGCTGCCGACAGCCATGCCTGCCAAATCCTTCTCATAGGCTGTGAGGCGTACCATCGTCTGACTTTTGTCAATGAGGTCGCAAAGCGGTTCGCCTACATTCAGGTATTTCCCCAGATTGACCTGCACGTTGCTGATGTATCCGTTAATAGGAGCTTTTACCTCTATGTAGGGATGGATGCCGGTCGTATTCAGAGTTTCCGGTTCAACGCCCAACAGACGAAGCCGGGCTGCGGCAGCTTGCAGGCGGCTCTTCATGGATAGGTAATCGGCTTTGCTTTGTTGCAGTTTCTTCTGCGATGCCGCTTCTTCCCGTGACAGATTCTGTTGACGTTGATATTCAGCTTCCAGATACTCCAACTGTGCACGGCTGTCCAGATAGGCTTGTTGCAGATCAATGAAATCGGGATTCTCCAAGACACCCAATAAGGTGCCTTTACGGACGTAAGTGCCCGGTAGCAAAGAGAGTTCCTTCACTATTCCGCCCATGCTGAGTGTTACGGTAGCAAAGTTCTGGGGCGGAATCACCAGTACCCCATTGAAAGAGGCGGGGTTGGCAATGGCTGTCGCCGAAGTCACGCCATCTACCTGCACGGTATCGGGAACGGCAGATGCCACAACCATTGTATCGGAAGACGGAACTTCGGTTTTATTTTCGATTTGTTTATTCGAGGAATCGCAGGATGCCAACAGCAAAACTGCAATGGGGAGAAATATCTTTTTCATATCCTAAACAGGTATTATTGGTGATACAATTCATATTCCAAGGCAGCCACATTGTATTGGTAGACTGCTTCGATATATCCTTTCTTTATCTCGCGGGCAGCATTCATACTCTGCACATACTCGGTGATGTCCGTTTCACTCTCCCGGAATTGCAGGTCGGCAGTCTTTATCAGATTGTCCGCCTCGGCAAGAGCGGTCGTAGTATAGAAACGAATGCTTTCGCCATAGCGGCGGATGCTGGCACGAAGTTCCGCCACCCGGTTGTTGAGTTCACGTACATTGGCGTCGGCCTGGGTTTGGGCTATATTGCGTTCGAACTTGGCTTGCCGTACTTTGCTGCGTTGCGGCAGGAACCAGACAGGAAACGATACACCTACCATCCAGGAGTCCAACCCTTTATCCGGAAGGATATTCTGGCGGACATAACCCAATGAAAGTTCGGGGAAGAAGCGGCTGCGTTCAATATTCAGCATCGCCTGCTTCTCGCCGACCTGGCTTTGGAAGTATTTCAGATGGGCGGCAGAAAGCGCCAAAGTATCTGCACTGACCGGATAAATCTGTATTGACGTTTCATCCGGAATAACCGGAAAGTCCGTATAACACGTCCATTGCAGGCGGGAAGCAGCGAGTTTCAACTCTTCTTCCGCCTGAAACAGCTTATTGCGCATATCTGCGGCAACGGTAGAAGTCATGCTTTTCTCCAAAAGGGTAATCTCTCCTTGCCGGTAGCGCAGTTCACCCGCTTTTTGTACACGGTCTGCCCAGTCGCTCTGTTCCTTATACATTTCCCGAAGATTCCAGGCATACAGATAGTAGGTCCAGGCACGCTTCACTTCGGCTTTTACCTCTTTCTCAACCATCTGCTTATAATAAGTGCCGGTGACAACCTGTTTGTTGACAAGGGCATTCTTGTAGAATGGGGTCAGAAGAGAGCCGATAGGCTGGGTCACTGCCATCTCCTTGTCTTTACGCTCCGTACCGTTAAGCTGTCCCCAGGAATAGGAAAACTCGGTAGACGACAGTTCAACGACTTCGCCGCGAGTGGCGCGGACGCGTTTAATGTCTGTCTCGGCTATCCGCAATCGCGGATTGTTCTTCAGAGCCATTTCGATGGCTTGCTCCAGATTAATGGTCTCGGGTGTTTCCTGTGCATCGGCATGCATAGGCACACCCATCAATAACACGAAGAAACCAAGACCGAACCATTTCATCATTTTACTATGTCGCAACATAACTGTAGAATTTACAATGTGATAGAATACGGGGATAATCAATAACGTCAGTACGGTAGAGACAATCAATCCGCCGATTACAACCGTTGCCAACGGGCGTTGAACTTCCGCTCCCGCAGAAGTGGCGATAGCCATCGGGACAAAGCCCAACGAAGCAACCAGCCCGGTCAGGAATACCGGTCGGAGCAAGTGAGGACAGCTTTCGCGAATAATGCGTGAAGTACCCATAGGATATTTGGTGCTTGCACGACTATCGTTAAAGTGGTTGATCATCAGGATACCATTGAGCACCGCCACTCCAAACAAGGCAATAAAGCCCACACCCGCCGAGATACTGAAAGGAAGTCCGCGCAACCACAATGCCAGGATTCCCCCGATAAGGGACAGAGGCACCGTGCTGAACACCACTAAAGTATAAGTAACCGATTTAAAGGCGAAGAAGAGCAACAGTAAAATCAACAGCAATGCTACCGGCACGACTATCAGCAAAGTATCAATGGCGTTCTGCAAATTCTCGAACTGTCCGCCATACGAGAAGTAATAACCCGGTTTCAGTTTAATGTTCTGCTCCAATGTACTTTGAATTTCGCTTACTACCTGCTGTATATCCGCATCGCGTACGTTCACTCCGATAACAATTCGCCGCTTGGTCGCATCCCGGTTTATCTGTAAGGGGCCGCTTATCAAATCAATGGTTGCCACCTCGCTCACCGGAATCTGTATGCCTTCCGTGGTACGGACAAACAGTTTGTCAAGGTTCAAATCCTTCACCTTGTCATAATCCAGGCGGAGCACCAGGTCAAAGCGGCGTTCGTTTTCAAAGACTACACCGGCGGCTTCACCCGCATACGCCGTGCGGACAATCGTATTGAGCTCTTCGATATTAATTCCGTAACGGGCTATCTTGGCACGATTATACTGTACCACCAATTGAGGCAACCCCATCGCCTGCTCCACAATAACGTCGGAAGCACCGGGAATCTTTTCCACATATCCCGCCACCTCTTTTGCCTTGGAGTATAATTCTTCCATGTCTTCTCCGTACAGTTTGACGGCAATATCGGCCTTAGCACCGGTCATCAGTTCATTAAAGCGGAGCTGGATAGGTTGGGAGAAATTGAACTCGGCACGCTCGGCAAGGGGTTCCAGGGCATTCTTCATCTTCTCTACCATCTCGGCGCGACTGGAAGCGCTGGTCCATTCCTTAAACGGTTTCATAATAATCATCACATCGGCATCTTCAACCGCCATCGGGTCGGTAGGTACCTCAGCCGTACCAATCTTTGCCACCACGTGCTTGATTTCCGGGAATTCATCTTTCAATGTCTTCTCCGCCAGCCGGGAAACTTCAATGCTTTCCGTAAGCGAACTTCCTGCGGGAAGCGTCATTTGCATCGCAAAATCTCCTTCGTCCAACGTCGGGATGAACTCTGCGCCCAGTCTGGTAAATAAGAACAAGCTGAAAGCCAGTGCCAGGAAAGCGGCAGTAACAGTGAGGCGCACATGGCGCAAACACCCATTCAACGCCCGGTGATAGACTATATTCAATTTATCAAAGAAGTGGTCGGCAAACACCTTTTTGTTCTTAATGGTACGCTTCAAGAAAAGGGAAGTCATCATCGGGACGTAAGTAAGGGATAACAGCAGAGCGCCGATAATACAGAAAACCAACGTCTTTGCCATCGGGGTGAAGTACTTGCCTTCAATTCCTGTCAACGTCAATATCGGGAAAAATACAATCAGGATAATAAAGACGGCAAAGGTGGCGGAACGCACCACGTTACCGGCTCCTTTCTCCACTTCCGTATCCATCTCTCCGTGCGTCAGCGTGCGGCCACGGAATTGTTTGCCATAGATATGCGCCAGGATTCCTTCCAGAATAACAATGGAGCCGTCGACCACAATACCGAAGTCAATGGCGCCCAAGCTCATCAGATTGGCAGAAACCCCGAAAACACGCATCAGTATAAAAGCAAAAAGCATTGCCAAAGGTATGACGGAAGCCACAATAAGTCCGGCACGCACATTGCCCAGGAAGACAATAAGCACAAGGAAAACAATCACCGCACCCTCTATCAAATTGCGGACTACGGTAGAGATATTACGGCTTACCAGTTCCGAACGGTTCAGATAAGGTTCAATGCTGATGCCTTCGGGAAGCATCTTCTGCACCTTCTCAACGCGCTTCTCGAGTTCTGTCGTCACAACATTGGCATTCGCACCTTTCAGCATCATGGCGATGCCGCCCACACACTCGCCTTCACCATCCATCGTCATGGCACCGAAACGCTTGGCACTGCCGAAACGGACAGTAGCCACATCATTCACATGAATGGGAATACCGTTACGATTGGTCACCACAATACGCTCGATGTCTTTCAGGCTGTTTATCATGCCTTCGGAACGGATATAGTAAGCACGGTTCACCTTTTCTATATAGCTGCCACCGGTATTCTGATTATTACGGTTCAGAGCCTCGAAAACTTCACCGATAGTAATGTTGAGGGAATACAGTGCATCGGGGTCAACGGCCACCTCGTATTGCTTCAGGTATCCGCCGAAGCTGTTAATCTCCACGATACCGGGAATGCCGGACAGCTGCCGTTTTACAATCCAGTCCTGGATGGTACGCAGTTCCATGGCATCATACTTATCTTCATATCCCGGAGCTACGGTCAACGTATATTGGTAGATTTCCCCCAACCCGGTAGTAACAGGCATCAGTTCGGGGGTACCCAGTTCCGTAGGGATCTCACCCGCCACCGTCTGTATCTGCTCATTGATGAGTTGGCGTGCCTGCAAGGTGGGAACGCTTTCTTTGAAAACAACTGTAACCAGAGACAGACCGAAACGGCTGACCGAACGGATTTCCTCCACATTCATAATATTGCTCATGGCAACCTCGATGGGGAAGGTTATCAGCTGCTCCACCTCTTGCGGCGCCAGAGTGGGCGAAACCGTTACAATCTGTACCTGATTATTCGTAATATCCGGAACGGCATCTATCGGCAACGTAAGCATTGCATAGATGCCTCCGATAAGAAGAAACAGCGTTGTCAATCCGACGAACAACTTCTTTCTGACAGAGAAACGTACTATTGCATTAAACATTTTTATCGGGTTTTAAATGATAATGCAAAAGTAGCTCCGCAAGCAATTACTTGCGGAGAAAAGTAGGTGAAGCGGAAAGATTTACAGTTGAAACGGCCGGAAACGTAAGTGAAATGCTTTACTGTACTTTCACTTCCTCGGTCAGACGCATGCCACGCAACAACTCGTCTATTTTCAGTCTTTTCTTACCGGGAAGTTGCAAAGAGTGCACCCCGATAAAGCCATCTGCTGCGGCAATGCGGAAATAAGTCTTACTATCGGTCAAGACGCTACCCGGTTCCATCTGATGGGCTTGGGGCAGCTTCTCTGTTTCAAAAATCTTCATGACAACCGTTGTTCCGTCGGGCTGTACAAGTTCCGTCCATGCAGCCGGATAGGGAGAAAGTCCGCGTACGAAGTCGTAGATGCGCTTCACCGGCTGGGTCCAGTCGATGCGGCAAGTCTCCTTGAAGATTTTCGGTGCCGGGCGCAATTCTCCGGGTACTGCGATATCTTCCTGGGGAATGCTTTTGACCGTGCCATTGAGGATGGCATCTACGGTCTCTACCACCAAACGTCCGCCAAGCATCATCAGCTTGTCATGCACTACGCCTACATCGTCCGTATCGGCAATAGGTACACGTACTTGCTGGATAATCTCGCCCGTATCTATCTCGTGTTTCAGGAAGAAGGTCGTGATACCCGTCTCCGTATCGCCATTGATTACCGCCCAGTTGATGGGAGCGGCACCACGATACTGAGGCAGCAAAGAAGCATGCAGGTTGAATGTACCCAGGCGAGGCATATTCCAGACCACTTCCGGCAGCATACGGAAGGCTACGACAATCTGCAAATCGGCTTTCCAGACACGCAGCGCCTCAACAAACTCCTCATTCTTCAATTTCTCCGGTTGAAGAAGCGGAAGATTATGATCCAACGCATACTGCTTCACCGGAGAGAACTGGAGTTTATGTCCCCGTCCGGCAGGCTTATCGGGCATCGTAATAACACCCACCACATTATAGCCGCCTTCTACCAAGCAACGAAGAGCCTCCACTGCGAAGTCGGGAGTACCCATATATACAATTCTCAAGTCTTCTTTCTTCATGATAATAATGTGCTAATATGCTAATCTTCTGAAAAATGTACCAGCACCTGGCGGTACGAATTAAATATCTTCGATTTGGAAACAAAACCGAGGTATTTGCCATCCGCATCCACTACCGGCAGGTTCCAGGTTTTCGTGTCATCAAAGGTACGCATCACCTGTTCCATACTGTCCGTATCGTACAGACGCGCGGGAGCGGAAGTCATCAACTTGCCTACCGTGAAACGATGGTATAACTCCTGACGGAACATAATGTTCCGGATATCGTCCAACAAAACAATGCCAATCAATACCCCATCCTTATCCGTCACCGGGAATATATTACGGTGTGAAGCGGAAATCGCTTTGACCAGTTCACCTAAATCCATTTCGGGATGTACGACTACAAAATCCTGCTCAACTACATTTTCCACTTTCATCAACGTAAGCACTGCCCTGTCTTTATGATGGGTCAACAACTCGCCCTTCTTTGCCAGACGCATGGAGTAGATGCTATGAGGCTCGAACATGATAATAGTAAGGTATGAACTTACCGAAACTATCAGCAACGGCAGGAAGAGGTCGTAGCCTCCCGTCAGTTCGGCTATCAGGAATACGCCCGTCAACGGGGCGTGCATCACGCCGCTCATCACACCCGCCATACCCATCAAGGCAAAATTCTTTTCGGGCAGGAATGCAGTCAGCTCAAGTTCATTGCTGAAATGCGAGAAAACAAATCCGGCAATACAACCCAGGTACAATGAAGGTGCAAACGTACCGCCGCAACCGCCACCGCCATTCGTTGCACTCGATGCAAACACCTTGAACAGGATAATCAGCACCAGGTAAACCAGCAACATATTTCCGTGACCGTAGAAGAAGGAGTTGTTCATCACCGTATCCCATTGGGAATTGGTTGCCCCGTTCAGCAACAGTTCTATCGTATCATATCCTTCACCGTAGAGCGGCGGGAAAAGGAATATCAGAATGCTCAGCATCGCTCCGCCCAATATCAACTTCTTATAGGATGTCTTCAACTTGCCGAAAACGCCCTCTACCGAGTACATGGCGCGGGTAAAATATAGCGAAACCAATCCGCAGAGGATACCCAGCATAATAACGTATGGAATGCGCTCCAGTTCGAAGGCCTGGTCCAGGTGGAATTTAAACATAGCTTCCGTTCCCGTCACGATGTAAGATACGGTAGCCGCCGTCACGGCAGAAATCAGCAGCGGCAACAGGGAAGACATCGTCAGGTCTATCATCAGCACTTCCAGCGTAAATACCAATCCGGCAATCGGCGCCTTAAAGATACCTGCCACAGCACCGGCAGCGCCACAGCCCACCAGCAACATCAGCGTGCGGTGTTCCATCTTGAAGATACTTCCCAGATTGGAGCCGATGGCGGAACCGGTCAACACAATCGGCGCCTCCGCCCCGACCGATCCACCGAAACCGATGGTAATGGAACTGGCTATGATGGACGACCATGTATTATGACGCTTGATGCGCCCCTGCCTCCGGGATATGGCGTACAGTATCTTGGTGACTCCATGACTGATATCGTCCTTCACCACGTAGCGAACGAACAATCCGGTCAGGAAGATACCCACTACCGGATAAACCAGATAAAGGTAGTTCGCCTCCGTAGTATTGAAGTTTTCCGTCAGGAAGTTCTGTATCCAGTGTATGATGGCCTTCAGCAGCAATGCGGCAAATGCCGTAAAGATACCGACCAGGAAACTGAGTATCAGGATAAACTGTTTTTCCTTAATCTTCTCTTCGCGCCATATGATGAAGCGCTGTAATAAAGTTCTCTTTTCTCCTGCCATCTTTCCCCTGTTTATTCGCGGATAATCTTGATGACTCCGCCTTTATCCAGCTTGATAATACTGGACGGTTTCGGACGTCCCGTTTCTTCCCGGCGCACACCTACGATGTAGTCCACCGCCGACTTGATATCCTCACTTATCTCACTGAAGTTGCCCGGTGAAGGTTGCCCGCTGATATTGGCGGAAGTAGAAACGATAGCCTTGCGGAACTGCTGACAAAGGCGTTTCGAGAATTCCTCATTCGTCACCCGGATGCCCACACTGCCGTCTTCGGCTATCAGGTTGGGAGCCAGGTTGCGTGCTCCCGAATAAATTATAGTAAGAGGCTTGTCCGCCAGTTCTATCAAGTCCCAGGCTACCTCCGGCACATCCTGCACATAGAAGTCCACCTTCACGGAAGAGTCCACCAGCACCAGCATCGCCTTACTGTCAGAGCGTTGCTTGATTTCGTACACACGGCGCACCGCTTCTTCGTTGGTAGCGTCACAGCCTATGCCCCAGATTGTATCGGTAGGGTATAGAATTATCCCGCCTTCGTTCATCACCTGGCAGGCTTTTTTAATATCTTCTATCATTTCTTGATGCATAATTCAGTGATTAACGTGCAAAAGTACTATTTTTTGTTCGATTAACAGAAACTTTTATTCAGGACTTTTGTAAGATCACGTCTATTTCAATGCTTCATAAATGAAATAAAAGTTTAACTATAAAATCTGACTACCATTCTTACGAATAAAAACTAAAAATATAACAGCTTAAAAACATCTATTACAATACTATTTTTCTATCAGACGGAATGTCTTAAAACGGACCTTCTGTTCAGTACCAGAAATATTACTTAGTCGGACCTTCTGTACTTTCAGACCTTCTACTACAGCTTTCAATTGTGATTTATCTCCCGTAGATTCCAACTCTACAGTTTGCCATTCTTGTCCATTAGAACTAATCTCCAGCCTAAAACGTGAGTTGATATCTTCTATACTTCCTAAATCTACAATAAGAGAAGACAAAGTACAAGTATAATCTATTAAAAAAATTAATGAGCCATCAACTTGCCAGCTAATAACCTCATTGGAAGGAGAAACAAATCCTGATTTGCCTTTTCGCTGTACAGGTAGCAGTGCCAACTGCCTAACATCACTTTCCAATGAATAAGGCATATAAACAGCTTGCATATCCAACTGTACGTGATATTGCTGATTATAACGTGACGTAACAATCTCAAACAAAGTATTGAAAGTCGGAATCAGATACCTGCTGGCACTCTTTACTCCCGGTTGATAAGCTGCTTGATTGTAAGTGACATCTACTTCATACATCAACATTTGTAGAGCTTGGGCATGTGCATGTTTGTGAACAAATGTTTCTTTCTGAGATTGTAAATGCATCATATTCAACACTTCTTTTCCATACTCGCCCACCAGTTTGAACTGAATAAGCCATGGCTTTATCTCATTTATCAATGGACGATTTTCATCACCGGAAGTCAACAGCATATCAGCAGAAGTAATTATTCTCCGACATTCTTCAGCTACTTGCTGATAAGCAGATTCTTCTATTTCTCCCTTTTCTTGATAGACTTTTAGTAATGTAGATAAGGCTGGTTGAAGAGGCAATGACTCTTCGCGCCAAAAGTTATGCCCGTTTACTCCCATATCGGAGTTATGGGTAGCAAAAGTTTCCAGATATTCGGCATACAAAGGCATAAGGTTCTTTATAGCATACTTCCAAGAAACAGTGCTATCATAAGCTTTCATATTCCAAGTGTAATCCGCCACACTGTAAAGCGCAATCTTGGAAGCCTCGGCATGTTCCATAGGATTAGAGACAAAAGCAGACATATAATCCTTAATATCAAGTCCATTCCCATAAACTGGCCCCAATAGCAGATGGTCACACACATAATCAGATACAGGAAAATTCCACCAAATATATGCCTTACGCTTCAACAACGGATTGACAAACTCTAAAGTAGATTTGTCTATGGTTGTAACAACCTTATCACCAGTCCACATGACTTCAATATTTTTATTCAGCTTTTGTCCAAGGGTAGTAAGATAACCTCCCTCTAAGTTTACCCACGATTTGTTATATTCTGTAGGGCACATTATTAACGGAGCAACATCTTTCTTAACTTTTACAAAATGATCATCAACATAATTCATCAGTTCAGCCTGCTTATCCGCTTTTGTTCCTTCACCAGAAATGTCATCAAAAAAGACAGCAAATCCCCGCACCCCCAATTGGTACATACTTTCAAATTTTTGCAATAGCAGTAAACGATCTTCTTCGCCCCATCGAATATCCTGTCCTGGATGAATAGCCCAATAGAAAATTACATTATTTTCATTAGCTTTGTCTACAAGCAGTTTTAACTGCTCTGCTTCTTGAGGTGGATAGGGCTTACGCCAGTCAGGAGTACTATGATAGGGGTCATCTTTAGGGCCATAAAGATAAACATTCATTTTGTTCTGACCATAAAATTCCAATTGGCGCATACGAGCTTCTTGACTCCAAGGAGTACCATAAAATCCTTCTACCACACCTCGATAAGGAATATCAGGATAGTCAGTCACTTCAATCAAAGGTAGTTTATCCCGAAGTAACAGTTGAGCAAGCGTCTGTACTCCATAATATGCCCCCCGTTCATCAGCACCGCCAATGATTATACGATCTTTTTCTATTTTCAAGAAATAGCCTTCTGACTTTTGTGGAATCCTACGTTGAATTTCTTTCAAGAATTTATCTCCTTTTACACCAACATATACACGAAATATAGCATTCGACACCTCATTCGGCATCAACGAATGAAGCAATGACAACGCCGAGTTCCCTTCCAGAAAATTGCCGGACACTAATTGGTACTGCCGAGGAATGTCGATGGAACCGTCTTGGATAATACACTCCTGAGGAGTAGGATGTAAATGTAACTCTTGTGCATAAAGCATTGAAGTTGCCAACAAAATGAAAACTCCTAATAACAATAGTTCTTTTCTCATAAATACATTTTTCTAAATTTCATATAGCTTTATCTCCTCATTATCTTCTATATCCCATTCAACATTTCTCCCTTCACTGCTGCCCATTCTGTTTCGATAGAGTGAGTCTGAAGAATATCCCATAGAGTTGTATTCATTTCCAGCAAAACTTGCGTGCCTACTATCCAACTTTGTATCCAACCAGTCAGGGTACACCAAGCTCCCCATCCAGCATCAGCATTAGAAGCCCAGTAATCCCACTCTCCATAATTGAAGGCACGAAACCAAGCACCGTCCAAACTTTTAAATCTATCAGACTTAACTTGAATACGAATCATAAAGTCAGAGAGCTTATTCAGTGCCTCTTTATGTTCCGGTCTCCCAGTAACTTTGACAGCCTCATTCAGTGCAAAGAAAGCAAAATTGCTGGTATAGAGCATATCGGCTATAGGTTCACCATTGTTATGAATCAACGGGGATTCAAACTTACCATATTCTTCATTTGATCTAACTTTATTGTACCATCCTGTTTGGGCATCTCCCAATTCTTCACGAATGGCACCACATTCATCTTGGTTTTTCAAGACTTCATTAATCATGAAATTAAGCCAATCAAGATGTTGTTGAGTAGGTTCAATACGTGCAAGCCATGCCAAAGGTAAAATCATACGTGCTCGTTCTTGTTGTATACCATTTGTCCATTGCCATTTATCAGGATAGGAATCCATAGTTAGTTGAATCCCCCTTTTTGTTCTCAACAATAATTCTTCGTAACCAGTTTTACTGTATAAATAAAGATAACAGGCCCATATCCAAGACTCCAAATGAGGATGAGGATTGATAATATCTCCATTCCAATAATACTTCCAGCCATGCTGTTGTAATTTTTCCTCAAACAAAAGACTCCCTCGAAAACCATTTTTTCCTGTTGTACGAAAATTACCTACAATAGCCTCCAAAATCTTTTTATCCCACTGTTTCTGATCGGTTATACTAGCAGTAGTTAACGCTCCTAATATAGAACGTGCATTATCATCTTGATAATAATGTCCCTTTTGAGTCAAAGCCCATCCCAGTAAACCATAAGAAGGACTTTGGGGGACCGATCTCGGACCGTCTCTGTATTCGCCCAAAGAGTACTCCACTAAATTGGAAGCAACCTTGAAGTAATCTTCATTTTCAAGCATCTTACCAGCTAGAACAAAAGCCATCGCCGACTCACCCTGTACGTCATCCCTCATCCAATAACGATATTGCTGAGTACCATCCCAATAGATAAAAGAGCAATGCCCTTCTAATATACCTAAACTTCCATCACCATCTTTCGTTATTGATGGTAATTCAGGACCAAAAGGAGCAGAGCCGTCACCCTGATACTTGTCCAACCAATCCTTCTTCCATGACTTGTCTACCAGAAAATGGCCATTATAGAACCACTCGATACCTTTCTTTACTGAATGTCTGCGAGCATCCGATGTCAAGGTTTCATCTCTACCATAAGACGGTTCTACATAAGTAAGCCACGAGCAGAATGAAAAAGGCTTATTCAATAGAAAAGAGATAATTCCATTCCATACAGACTTCCATGCTTGCTGTGGTAAGAAACGTCCATCTGCAAAATGACTAAGTGCCGAAGTAGCTGCCATAATGTTATCATTATATCTATACAACAACGAATTATAAGGTGTATTATCCAATCCATATTCAGCTTTTTCTACACCTGCCACCTTAGCGGTAGCAAGCAATGTATGTTCATGCTTTTCAGGAAGAATGTAACTACCGTTTATAGTCAACAGTTTCATTATCGGTAATTCCTTCGTGAAACAACTATCCACCACTATGACCCGTTCCAGCGATAACGGCTTCGGATGACAAGGTGTATCAGCAAATGCAAAGAACTCCGTATAAACCTTCAGATCTTTTGATACAATTTTATTCACTAACTCGCGCCCTATCTCGTCCACTCTATTCGGATAATTCTGTGCCAATAATAAAACCGCTGCGCCATTGGGAGCTGCCTCTATAACAGCTTCCGGAGTCGGATATTTCCGCAGCATCTTACCTTCTTGTTGCAGAATCATTAACAAATTGTTATTATCAGGCGCATATACGTAGAAATCAGGAGATGTACATGCAGTCAGTATCATTAGTAAAAACAAATAAACGTATTTCATCTTTTTCATTTTTTAGAATTCAAAGCATACTTTCTCAATCATATTACAGAGATATATCACTAGGCAAAAGATACCTACCAATAAATATACATCTCCCCAATTATCAAAAGTATGCTTCAAATTCTACGTATATCTACTACTTATTTTATAACTCCAACAATAATCTTCTCTAAGGAACTATGTCCCATTAAATTATTCCAATGCTATCCCAGCTTCAGTTGGCCAATATGGGTTCTGATATATTATAGAATTCTCAGAAGCCTGATTCGGTGAAGCCAACTGTATATCTCTAAATCCTATTGGCTCTAAGTAGTTAGCCTTACTCCATTTTAAGCCATCGTAAACAGGATTGTTTTCTATAACCCGTTGAAAAGGACGCAAATATTTACTCAACGACGGATTGCTCACATTGGAAGCGGCACTTCCATCATAGATAAGCAAAGATTTACCATTTTCATCTTTATAAGCATCATAGGCAATATCCCACAAATTAAAACCTTCTATGATGTAATTGTCAACTTGATCCATAGATCTCCAACGTTTCAAATCCATCATACGTAATCCCTCACTCAATAGTTCGTTACGTCTCTCTCTACGAATATTGAATAATGTGGCATCTACCAACTGCCCAGCTGAATATGCACCCCAATCATTTTCCTTGCTCAAATCTGTCATTTGAATTGTTTTAGTAAAATCAATATCTACACCTGCTCTGTCACGAATCGCCTGCCAATATTTAGTTGCTATTTCATCGACTATTCCATTTTTCATGTAACTCGCTTCTATATAGTTCAGATAAGCCTCGACAGCACGAAATACGATAGAACCAAATGAAGAAATCTGCCCAGTTGAAGCCGCCTGAGTCGGATCATAAGAAAAACATTTTTTCACTCTATATCCTGTCACATCTTTTTCCTCTCCTACTTTTAATATTGTAGGGTAGCCAAAAGGCTGTTTGGTAGATACAACTTTAAGATCCTCCTCACCTACGACAAATAATTGCAGGCGCTCGTCACGACCTTCTTTGGTTTTCATAATGGTAGCATCACCTTTATAATCATCACTTGCATAAATTGGTGTTCCATCTTTCATCAAAAAACCATCGACAAACCCCTTAGTTAACCCCATATTACCACCAATATAAATATATGTCCCTACTGTATGAAGAATATAATCTGCACTATATGCTCTCCAAAATAGCACCTCCGGTATGGAAGACATATCAACGGTTGAGAACATCTCAAAATAAGGATTCCAATTGAAAGGAGAATTAGTAGGACCCATTTGATGTGAGTTCATAGTCAACTCTATTTTATCAGCTACAAGTTTTGATGCCTCCATACATTCCTTCAAGAAGTAGGATATTTCAACATCAACATCAATCGAAAAACCTGCATTATAGTCCATTCCCCCCCCCGGCCAATCGGCTTCACCTGGAACACGAGGTGTCCCTTTATGATATTTTAAGAAACTAGCTTCGTACAACGCAACACGACTCTTGAACAATAGTGCTGCATCTTTAGTCAACCTATTTCTATTAGCTACATTGTTACTCATCAATTCAATAGCATGATCCAAATCTTCAATGATAAATCTGGCCACTTCATTCCTCGGTCTTCTTTTACTTGCTTCTATCAGTTCAGCTTCTACATCTGAATAAGTTTGTTTCAAAATAGGAAAGTCACCAAAAGCCTGTAGCTTGTTGAAATACTCGTAGGCTCTGAGAAAATACATCTCACCTATATAATGTTTTATCATAGTCTTATCGCCAGATATTTCATTATTCTCATATTTAGGCAATACATTCTCAAAAAAATAATTAAAAGCTCTTATTCTGGAGAAATTCCAGTTGGACGATTTGTCCGGTACAATCCAATACCCTTTAGTATATAAGTTTTGGTTGATAGAGCCAGCCACTTGGTTATCTGTATTATTATCATTATTCAATGTTCCCAAATTCCATCCTTGATGAGTTGGAAATGAATAATAATTAATTGTATAAGCAGCCAAATCATCTACAGAATAGAAATAATTTTCCGATGAAATCTCATCCAATGGTTCCCTGTCTAAAAAATCATCACAAGATACTATAGACAAACAAAGAAGCATCACACTAATATATCTAAATTTAATCGTATTCATAGTTCTAAAAATTAAGATTAACACCAACTGAAACTGTTTTATTCAACGGATATACTACTCCATCATTCATATTTCCCGACAGCGTTTCAGGATCGAACATTTTTGCCAAACTAGTAAATGTCAACAGGTTTTCTCCTGACACATAGAAACGAACGGATTGTAATCCTATTCTTACCATAAGATTTTTCGGTAAAGTATATCCCAGCTGAATATTCTTCAATCTTAAATATGCTGCATTCTGCACGTATTTAGACTGAACCTGTTGATTCTTGTAGTTATTGAAAAGAGGTCTTGGATAATATGCGTTTAAATTAGCTCCCAAATGATCGCCTTCAGGTCTAAAGAAATCCCAATGTTCTTTAAAACCTACAGATGTCGAAGCAGCTCCCGTAACTCCCCAGAAGTACATACCACCTGCTCCTGCAACATAATCTCTCTTTCCTACCCCTTGTAAGAAAATACGAATATCAACACCCTTCCATTCCGCATCAGCAGAAATACCATACCTGAATCGAGGAGACATATTTGCAATAACTTTTCTATCTCCCGGATTATCTACAGTATTGTCACCCGTAGAAATCTTTCCATCTCCATCCAGATCAGCATACATAATATCACCAGCAGCCCATTGGCTACCAATCTGAGATTGATCAACGCGACTAAGGTGTTCATTCATTTCTTCATCACTCTTAGCAATGCCAATAGTTTCATATCCCCAAATATCCCCATTTATCTTTCCTGCATACCATGGTAATGACAAACTCCTTTTATCATTTGGATATTTAGTTATGGTTTGCTTTGAGTCAGAGAGAAGAAACTTTACTCCATAAGACACATCTTGTATTTTATCTCTCCAACCTATTTCCAGTTCAAATCCTTGCGATTTCATATCCGTATTATTGATCTTTGGTACTTCCGTACCCAATGTAGCCGGAAGTTCAGGAGCCGGTCCTATCATACCCGTTGTCCTTCTTACAAAGTAATCAAACGAGCCAGTCAAACGATTATTAAGCAATCCCCAGTCCAGGCCCAAATTCCATGATTCAACTCTCTCCCAGGTCATATTTTTACTTACGATACCTGGCATGCCAGAGATATTAGGCTTTTCACCGTTTATCAACCAATAGCCACCTTGTGTTGTTGTTGGTATTGATGAATAGAACGGATAAAGAGAGTTTGTATTCATGTTGCCTAATTGTCCCCAAGAAACTCTCGGTTTCAGAATATTAACAAAGTCTATATTATTAAGGAAGTTTTCTCTTGCAATATTCCACCCTAAAGAGAATGACGGGAATAATGCCCATCTCTTATCACCTATAAATCGAGAAGAGCCATCATATCGTAAATTGGCTTCAAACAGATACTTCTCTTGATAATTGTAGTTCACGCGTCCAAAATAACCTAAGTTCGCCCAGTGTGTATATCTTCCTGTTGTTTCAGGGTTAGCAGTTGCCGTGTTCAAAGTAGGCACAGATGTACTGATAAGCCCTGTCATACTCCCAGACAGATTTCTATACTTATCCAACTCCGCATTCATACCTACCATAACATTGAAATAATGTCCAGATTTAAATACTTTTTCATAGTTGGTATAAGCATTCAGCACCATAGTATTCTCTTTTACAGCGCTTTCCGTCACTTTAGACGTTCCAGGAGTATCATATCCTAATCCAAACAAGTAAGCGGTCCCATCCGCATAATGTGCATATACTGGCAAAACTTCTGAATGCCCAAATTGTGTATATGTATTATAGTTTCCTTCCAAACTAATAGTCCAACCCTCCAATGGATTGATTTTCAACCTCAAACTCTGATATAAATAATCTGTTTGAAAATTAGAGCGCCCACCATCAGCTAATTCTTGTATATCCGACCCTAACTGAGGGTAGCCATTCGGGTCGTAAAGTGGTTTTGTAGGCCACTTACGCATAATATTATAAAGCCATAAATCAGACAAATAAGTTGGCTGCGTATAATCCTCACGAGTCCACTTCGTAGAGTAGTTTACACTCATATATTTGGACAGTTTAGCTTCAATATTCGCATTCAGATTATAACGTTTCATATTATCTCTCCCAAAGTGTAAATGACCATCCTGATCCATAAAAGCTCCACTCACAAAGTAAGTCACCCTATCATTGCCACCACTAATATTAACAGAAGTCTCATAAGCAGGCGTCCATTCCTTATATAATGTTCTGTACCAATCTGTATTAGCATTGGAAAGTCTATCTTGTTGCCATACATTATCAATAGCAATAGTACCGTCTGTAATCAACCCATGTTGGTAGTCCAAAATTCTCTGAATGGTTTCATCTGTAAAAATAACTCCCTCACCACTATTGGCTGCTGCTGCATTAAAATATTGCGCAAATTTGTATGAATCTAATGGCTTCGGTAAATTAGTCAACCCATTAAAACGTATATTAGATGAAACACTAATATTGGTTCTGCCTGCCTTACCAGACTTAGTCGTAATCAAAATTACCCCAAATGCAGCCTTTGAACCATAAATAGAAGAAGAAGCTACATCCTTCAGAACTGATATATTTTCGATATCATTAGGATTCAGCGCATTCATATTTCCTTCTACACCATCTATCAATATCAACGGAGTAGCTGTTGACCCCTCTCCAATAGTTCCTAAACCTCGAATATCAACAGACATTGTATTATCCAGTTTACCGCCATTAGTATTCACTGTAAGATTCAAACCAGGAACAACACCTTGCAGCGCTTGAGCAACATTTTGTACTGGTCTATCTTCCAACGTTTTGGAATCAACCAGACCTACAGACCCAGTCAAATTTACTTTCTTTTGCACGCCATACCCCACAACAACAACTTCATCAAGCAATTCTGTATTTTGCGTCATAAAAACGTCGATTCGATTACGTTCATTTACTGCTATCTCTTGTTTGTTATAACCCACATAAGAGAAAACAAGTATCGCATCTCCCCCTTTAACAACAAGAGAATAATTACCATCCAAATCCGTAATTGTACCATTCGACGGAGTTTCTTTTTCATAGACCGTAACGCCCACCAATGGGCCTCCACTATCCGTCACAACTCCTATCACTTTCTTTTCTCTTTGTGCAAAAGCATTTAGAGATAATAACATGCAGACAATGAAGCAGACTGCATTCCTTTTAAATTGAACTTCTTTCATCATAGTATTATATTATCAAGTTAAGAAAACAATTGTTATTTCATTTTACTTAATTCTTCCAGCATTTGCCAACACTGATATAACGCTCTCGGCACATGGAAACATCCTTTCCATTTGCCACCTTTCAAGGGTAGCAACACTTCAGCACGTCGATTCAAATAACCGTACCATTCAGGATATTCTGGATCTTTGAAATGCATCCACGTATAATTGTGAACCCGTTCGAACCATTCCAAACATTTCTGATCTCCTGTCAATTGATATCCTTTTAATGTAGAAATTAACGTTTCAAAATGTACCCACCATAGTTTTTGATCCCATTCCAATTGCTGAGGTGGAAGCTTCTTGCGATCCATGAAATAAAAAATTCCACCATATTTTTTATCCCAACCATATTCAAGCATGGTTAATGTAATAGTTTTAGCTTTCTCTATTAAGTCTGGGCGATTCAAACGAACACCTAAATCCATGATGAACCACATAGCCTCAATTGCATGCCCGGGAGTAACTTGTCGTCCTTCAAACGAATCAGAAAGTTCTCCATTAGCAAAAACATTCTCTACAATAATTCCACCCAATTCCGGGCGATAGAACACATCCATTACTTCATGAATACAAGTATCTATTATTTTCATAAGAAGCTCTTCATCCAACAAATGTTCTATCTCTAAAGCCAAATTACAAAGAATCATCGGCAAACCGAATCCCTTCAAACAACGTGTTCCAGGATACAACTTATTCCACTTTCCCTTTGGATTATCTATTTTAGATAAAATAATATCAAAAGTTTTTCGGGCTATATCTGCATATTCCTGATCACCAGTAGTCAAAGCTATTTGCCCAAAAGCCATAGCAGCAAAAGTATAAGAAAAGATATTATAAGGTTCAACTAACGGGGTCCCTTTACGATCTAAAGAGAAGTACCAATTGCAGCTACCATCGTGCCCATACTTCTTTAAGAATTCACCACCCTGGACAGCACAATCCAACCACTCTTTACGCTTTTCTACTCTATTATAAAGCATAGAGAACATCCAAACCTCACGCCCTTGTAGCCAAATGAATTTATCTGTATCGAATACATCACCATTACGCTCTAGGCAAGTATAATAACCACCACATTCCAAATCTTGCGAATATTGCAACCAAAAAGGGAGCACATTATTCATTAGTTCATTCTTGTACTGTTTCAATAACTGCTTAAAATCCATAATTCCCATTTTTTATAGAGAAAACCGAAAACGGCTTTATCGGTATACCACAAAGCGGTTTTCCCTATGTTCTTGTTTATATATAATTATTAAGGTCAATTCTTAGTCTCCATCCAATAACGTTCAATCTCTTCCAGGGTTTTTCCTGTTGTTTCTGGAACAAGTTTCCAAACAATCAAAATATAAGGCACACACATGACTGCAAACAGAAGGAATGTTCCAGCGGGGGTTATATTTTGGAACATCCAGGGGGTCAACTGTCCTATCAAATAAGTACCAATCCATAAAGAGAATCCAGCTATAGACATGGCTAATCCACGTATCCGGGTAGGATACATCTCAGAAAGAAGAACAAAAATTACAGCACATATAGACACAGCACAGCAAAATATATAAGAGAGAAAAAAAGCTAACAGAAAAAGGTTGGAAATTCCCCAAGAAGTACCATAGATAAAATAAATCGCAATTAATATCAGAGACGCAATCATACCAGACACACCGTAATAAACTAGTTTTTTGCGACCAATTTTATCTATAATAACAAGGGCCAACACCGTAGTCAGTGTATTCACCAACCCAACCAATACTTGATAGAATAAAGAATCTCCTCCAGACAAACCTGCACCTTCAAAGATAAAGGGTCCATAATATAAAACGGCATTTACTCCCATAAATTGTCCTAACATAGCAATCCCTACACCAATAGCTACAGCTTTCAAAATTGCCGGTTCCAACAAGAGGACCCATTCCGACTTAGTTTCCGAAGATAAAACTGATTTCGTCTCATTCAACTGCAACAAGGCTTTTGAAGAAGATCTATAGATTCTTTTTAAAATAGCTACCGCTTTCCCTTCTTTCCCCATAAGCACCAACCAACGGGGACTTTCTGGAATAAAAAAAATGACAATAAAGAACAGTAACGCAGGTAATATTTCCATTCCTAACATACCTCTCCACACTTCCGACACAAATATAGTATTCCACCATCCCGTGATGCAACCTGAACTACTTACAGAATACAGAACTAGCTCATAATTAACAAGAAATGCTCCCAAAAAACCTATTGTTACTGCCAATTGATATAAAGACACCAACCGTCCACGATACTGAGCAACCGCAACTTCTGAAATATACAGTGGCGATACAATAGATACTATCCCAATACCCACTCCCCCTATAATACGAGAAACTACCAATTGATCAAAATTAGTACATAATGCACAACCAATCGCAGAAGCAGAAAACAAAATAGCCGAAAATTCCATAGTTAGTTTCCGACCCAGATAATCACTTATAATCCCAGCGAAAAGCACACCAATAATAGAGCCTATCAATGCACATCCCACATACCACCCCTGCTGTAATACATCCAATTGAAATAGTTCTGTTACCTGAACAATAGTTCCGGAAATAACAGCCGTATCATATCCAAACAGAAAACCACCCAAAGCAGCTACTACCGACAAAAAAATCAAATAACCCCAATTAATGACTGACTCCATAGACTTTATTCTATATAAAAAATTAGTTTTA
>OGZX01000959.1_pt1 | contig 31730 bp, 20 predicted proteins | sample 1576881 | NCBI WGS metagenome assembly OGZX01 (sample SAMEA3541542, study PRJEB24748) | human gut metagenome | biome: human gut; feature: human-associated habitat; material: faeces | place: China | collected 2012 | reverse complement strand
AAACCTTAATTTCGGGGGAATACCTAAAGATACAAAAAAGCCAGCTAATTCGCAAAACTTTGTGTATGAATTAGTTGGCTGATTTTATACTATTTACTGAATCTCCCTAAGAAAAGGTGCAGGCTTACTAAAGCTATAAATACTTTAGTAGTTATTTCTTGGAGAAAGCTTAATGTTGTATTATTCAATTCTTACCATCCCTGCCAACTGCACGAAATAATCATTTGACCAAATATCAAGTTCCTTTGGATTGCGCATGAAAGGCAATACATCTTCTTTCACTTGTTTTATATCAGCTGTAGAGAGACGCTCAATGAGTTTCTCCTTGAATAACTCTAGAGTAATATCCTCATTGTTGAATTGCTTGCAACGTTCTGCCAAATGAGTGAAATCCAGCGGAACATTATGGCGCACATACCATTCAAAGTCATACCAATCACGACCTTTGACTCTATTCTTCCATGCACGATAGACCAGTGCGTGCATCTTGCCTGCAAACAGGTCCGGAAGTGTGAAACAACGAGTCATAAATGAATGTGGTTGGAGCAATAGCTTTTGTTCCGTCTTGAAGTTCAACGGTGGACATGTATCTACTTCAATCTTTATCTTTATAGACTTCTCTGTTTGGAAAGTCACATCATACACATCGGTATTATCTTTAAGAAATGCCGATTCGACTTTCCCAAAATTCTTCTTATCTTTTTTCTTTATTTCAACCTCACGACCTACCATTGCAAAGGCATCAATGATAGCAGGGAAGTATTTCGTAAAATCGAAGGTATCATCTTGCGCAAGCAATGAGAAATCCATGTCCTCACTGAAACGCTGCAAGCCATGAAAGATTCTCAGACAAGTTCCGCCATAGAACGCAGCCGATTCAAAGAAGCCCCCAGCATACAGGCCTGCAAGTATCATTTGTTGGTTCACTTCAAATATGGCGTTTCTCTTATGTTGCTCCGTTGTTAAATCATAACGGGAGAGCATATTGTCGAATATTTCATTTTTCATCGTCTTAAGAATTTTAGAAGTGTTGAAATTGAATCAGCCTTTTTGCCAACCTTTATATAATCTTCAAATATGGTTGCGTCCATATTATAGAACTCATCCATATCCATACGAATATCCTGCTCAAGATATGTCTCTACATCCTTCATATAACGAAGAATGACTTTTGAGGAATTGGCAATCAAATCACACAAAGCCTTTTCCGGTGATGCAATAAGAAATGCATAGTCACCTTTATTCATACTCCTTACTCCTATCGGAAATGCCTTTCTTGAAATATATTTGTAGTCATAATTGCCGACTGGAGTTTGAAAGCTTCGGGGATGTTTTACGGTCATTGATTGATGAACATATACAGCCTCGGGGATAAGTCCATAATATCGTAGTGCAGTAGACATTGAAATATACGAAGGTGTATAGAGATGATTGGCAATCAACTCACTTGATAGAGTCTTTCCTGAATATTCGGGGTTGATCACATAAAGTCCCCGCTTCAATCTGATGATAATCCCTTGCTTTTCGAGCCAGGTTACTTTCTTGTCAGCAGACTTAAGTTCCGGATACAACGATTCAATGATTGAAGTCGTTACTGGAATGGTTCCTATTTCAGTTAATTTTCTATCCATACTGCAAATATAGCAATAAATTGAACAGAAAAAGAAATGATACTTCCTTTTCTATTCAGAATATTACTACTAAGGCAATCTTAAAAATAGCGACCGCTGCCACATAAGGCTGTTGTTTGTGACAATCACCGAAACACTGACCACACAGCAATTGAACTGTCTCAAAGCTCTTATTGCCTGCGAAAAGGCCATCAGTTCGACTGAAGTGATGCATCGTCAACGACCTCACTCTCCCGCTCTAAAGTTGCTCTTATCAAGAATGATATATTGGATAATAAGGCTGCTGAATTCTCGTTTCAGGACCCGATTCATGCCTATTGGTTGAAGACTGAGTATTTTGCAAAACAATCATAATGTTCCCTTGTTTTCAGAGCTATTTTTGTACCTTTTCTCATCAAAAAACGGCATTTTTCACAAGTTTTTGTACCGCATATTTTGATATTCAAGAAATTACACTTACTTTTACTTTCCAAAATGGAGATACAAGCCGAGAATGGTGCTAAAAATCACTAACTTACACATTCTCAGATACTTGCCAACCTGCTGGTTGTATCTTTTAGAGTGCTATACTATTGATAATCAATGATGTACACATACTGCATCGGCAAAAATCGAGGCGAAGAAACTATAAAACACCCTCGCCTCTAAAAAAAGGAATAACGATGAAAAGAAACACTAAAAGCGATGGTTCGGCATCGTTGTATGTAAATTTACTGTTTTCTCTATAGAATAAGGTTCATTTCCAAATATTCATCTATTTATAAAAGAACAGTGTACCCAAGTGAATTTTCATTACGTAATTTTCAAGATTCTTATTTTTTTTATTTCTTTGCATACTAAGATTTATAACGTCACGTTCTCACTACTTTAGAACATCATGAAAAAAATAATTGGACTTTTCTTCCTTATATCTATCCAAATATTATCAGTATCAGCTGAAGAGTTGACCTCAGGATTATTTTTTAACAGTCATCTGCATGACGGAAATAAACGGACTTCTTTGATTTTAGACAACGGAAATCCGATAGAGATACAAGACAAACAACAAATTTCATTCGAAATGAATATTCGTGACGAACTTATATTCGGTTTTGCCATGCGTATCATAACAAACAATAACGAAAACATTGATCTTATTTTTTCTATAGATACTCTCCAAAGAAAACGGCCGGCTATCGTGATAAAAGATAAACGTTTTTTTATCAGTGATACGATAATACGAAATAAATGGATTCCTGTCGGCATTACATTTCTGACTAAACAAAACAAAATAGAATTATCTTATAACTCAATAAAAAGAGTGTATGATTATGATTTCAACCAGATAAAAAACACCCGTATCTATTTCGGTGCTTGCGACCATCCGAATTATAACACTCCGGATGCCGCTCCTATAAATGTAAAAAACATTCGCATTTACAACGGAAAAGAGTTATTTCGCCATTGGGAATTAAGTCAGCATGGTAAAGGAGTATGTTACGATCTTGTCAATCATAGTCCAGCAAAAGCCATAAACCCTCATTGGCTCACAGATGATCATGCAGTATGGAAAAATATATACAACTACCAATTTAAAAGAAACCCTCAGTATGCATTCGACCCGGAAAAAGAACTGTTTTATATTACGACCGGTGGTCAGGAAATGTTCATCTATAATCCTCTTACAAATCATCAAGACACAATCAGGGGTATCACCGGACATCCCGCAGCTGCAAGCACAAATCAAATGATTTTCAATACAAAGACGAATCGTTTGGAATCTTACAACTTAGATGATCAAACCATATCGATATTTTCTTTCACCGATAAGGCGTGGACTCAAACTTCAAAGAATGAAAAAGAAACCGGATTTTGGCATCACACATCGGGCATAGCACCCGATTCTACCATTATTACGTTTGGAGGATACGGCTCTTTCCTATATAAAAACACCTTATTTAAAATCAATCCTCAAACAGGAGAATTTACAGAAAAGATCATACCTGAGATATATCCAAGATATTCTCCTGCATCGGCAATCGTAGATAATACACTTTATATATTCGGTGGCAAAGGATGCCCTTCCGGGCATCAGGAGTTGTCTCCACGCGATTTTTCCGATTTATATGCAATAGATCTGAATTCTTTCGAAACAAAAAAGCTGTGGGAAGTGCCAAACTTCGACAAGAAATTCCTTCCGGGGAGCAATATGGTTTACAATAAAGAGGAGTCTTGTTTTTATATTATTACCGGAAATATGGGCGGAGTATTACTGAAAATTTCTATAAATGAACCGGGAATTATTCCTGTATCGGAAATACAACATTTCGATTCGGGTGCAGACTTTTCATTCTCCCAATTATATCATGCCCCTCGTTCACAACATTTATATTGTCTTTATGCGAAGAATTATAAAAACGGGCAACCGTCTCAAATACAAATATACTCATTATCTTATCCTCCAATGGTATATTCTCAGATTTTGCAACAAGACAAAAAAAAGCAAGATTTTTCTTTCCTTTGGTATTTGATTCCTGCAATAATATTATTGGTAGGAACGGGTATATTCATACGGAAACGTGGTAAAAACCGGAAAAAGGATAATAAATTCTCTACCAGCAAATCTGAAACAGACTCTTTGATCTTTACCGTCCCGGATAAACCGTATTTTAATCGTGATCGTGCATGTATATGTCTATTGGGGTCATTCAACGTAAAAAGTAAAACAGGAGAAAATATAACCTCTTCATTTACTCCTATTTTAAAATCTCTTCTATTATTAATATTGCTCAATACCGAAAAAGATAACAGAGGCATTACAAGCAAAAAACTGGATGATCTTTTATGGGGAGACAAAAACGAAAAGTCTGCCCGGAATAACCGTAACGTCTCTATCAGTCGTTTGCGTCTATTGCTTGAAAAAGTCGGTAATATACAAATCGTCAATGATAATAATTTTTGGAAAATAGTTTTAGGGGACGATGTTTTCTGCGACTATCATACTGCTTTAAACTATATAGACGAGGCAACCAAAACAACAGTACATGATGAAGAATTTTTTAACAAAGTTCTTGAATTACTTCTATACGGACCATTATTGCCTAATACAGAAAGCGATTACCTCGACAGTTTCAAAAGCCATTATTCAGATATAACGATAGATTTGTTACATCTGTTATTACATAAAGAGGAATTCCAGAATAATGACAAGTTCCGATTAAAAATAGCAGACTCCATTTTTCAACATGACAGTTTCAATGAAGAAGCTTTACGCATCAAGTGTTCTATCTTCTGCCGAAATGATAAAATGGGTATAGCTAAAAGCATATATGATAACTTCTGCAAAGAATATCAAACCCTTTTAGGTGAAAAATACGGATTGTCTTTCAATGATGTAACAAAAGAAGAATAAATAGCTATCCCAATTTTATAATAAAGTGCTCGGAATAGTATTTCTTAAGTTTTCTTTCACTGAATAGTCAATTATTCCCGTAAATAAACAAAAATAAAAAGAGTCGATTCAAAACTTTGATGAATCGACTCTTTTTATTAAACTAAATATTCAAGTAATAATATCATCATTTTCTGACAGGAAGTTCCGAAGAAAAGCCTTTCGGATTTTTCAACATCTTTTTCCCCTGCCCTACCAACCACAAATAATGATCACTCGACAAGCCTTCTTCAATCGGGACAAAAACAGATTCTCCAATCGGTACTTTTGTTGCACATTTAAATATGGCCGTGCCCTCATCCATTTCATCGAACATAGCTACATAAATCATTTCAGCTCCGGAACTTACGGCATTATACATTTGATCCCATAAAAACCGACCTTTATTTCTCGGTGTAGAATGGCTGTTCATGCCTTTCATATTCTTCCATGAAAATCCGGGAAAAACCAAAGGTGCATAATCTATCTTATTGCTTTTACACCAAGCAATATCTTCAGGGACTAAATGCTTGAACTTCCCAAAACTCCGGTCATCATAACGTCCAACGAACCAAGGCATTATAATATCGCTTTTACGAATCAATTCATGAAGTTTCGGATTATTCTCCGTATCAGACCTCAATTCTCTCCAATAAGTAGGAACTCCCAACATCACACTAAAACCCCGTTTTTTAAGTCCATCGACAATCAGCTCGACATCTTCAGTAGTATATCTGCGACGATCATTAAATCCCACTCCCCAAATCACGACAAGCGGTCTACCGTTATGGAATAAATAAGAAGGATTCTTTTTCCGATTTCCGATATTAAATAAACGTGTAAGTTCATCTATATCATCCAAAACAAACGATGCGTCCGTTCCCTTCATTCCGCTAAGATCATACATAACACAAATTGCACGATCATATTTATCGGCAGCTTTTGTAGCCGAAGCCAAAACTTTATTAAAATGGTTTCTTCCCGAAGGATTTTTCACTTCTCCTACAAATCGTTGCATAAATACCCCATCTAAACCGTACTCTTTCATCCAACGAAAATGCGTATCGACCGTAGATTCGTCATAAGAACTGAATACCGAGGCCACACCTCCGTCTGCAAAACGGAACGGTGTAGAATATACTTTCTCATATTCACTGACATCAGGCCACATGTCTATGCTGCAAGAACCGGGTTTAAATCCCTGTCTTCCGGGATAGTGTCTCCATTTTCGATTCGCACCGTCATCCGGAGTATTAAACCAACCTTGGTAGCCGGCCATTATTAATCCTTTATAAGAAGAATACTTCTTCTTGGCCTCAATCCCGGCAGTACAAAAAATAAGTATCCCCAATAAAACACAAAAAGTTTTCTTCATCTATCAATAAAATTAAATATAAAAGTGTGTGTACTATTTAAAAAACTATGTCACGATTCTTTCCTAAAAAATTGTCGTGACACAGTTCTAACTAATTGTATGTTATCATATCTTACTTGAGCATGGTACTAACCATATTTGAAAGTAATTTTCCTGCAATAGGATCTGTTGCGGCTTTATCGGTACGCATAGTAGAAACCATGACTTTACCTTGATCTTGAATCATCAACAAGGGGAATCCTTTAATCGTCGATACGTATTCAGAACGTTTATGCATATCGCCGTTAATATAACCGTGGATTTTCATTTGAGCTGCTAAAGGAACGACTTTCTCACTCCGTACAGTTTGCATCGAAGCACTACAAACTGTCGGAATCTCACGCTTGTTATTGTTAAAATAACGAAGATCCATTTTTTCTATATTATCGAATACGGGAGATTCGGGAACTTCCATCGTTGCAATATCCCCTTCTGTCGGAACAAGAAATCCGGTAAAATGTTCTGGGTACATTTTCAACATCGCTTTTTCACAATTCAAGAAAAGAGCATTCTTACCATCTTGAATTGATTTTCTCATATTTGACAATTCTTCTGCAGAACAGTTCTTATCATCCAATCCGGCATAAACATAAAGATCGGCTTTTGCTTTCACTGCCTCTGCAACAGTAGCGACCTTAGTATAAGGTATCTGCAATTGGTCAAATACTTTAGCAGTATTGTTATTATCTACCAAAACGATTTTCTTATCTTTCAGTTCTCCGTTATTACTCCACTCTTGGGTTGCCAAAGTAATATTATAATCATTTTGACTCAACAATACTCCACCTTTATCTTTCAACTCAAGCTTCAACTTAGCATCCACACGGGATTCAGGTAAATTAGAAGGCACATCGATATTGGCAGTCATCCATTGACGTCCGTAATGTTCAACAACCGGAACATCAACATTACCTTTTGCCAACACCTGTCCTGCACTTATAAGACTCCATGTAATAGTAGAAGCCGGTACGCTACTACCATCTTCCAAATCATTCACGACACAAAAACGAACAGGCAATGTAGATCCGGCATATAAATGGCGTCCCCATAATTCGGCCGAAACCAAAAGAGGGTTCAATGAATTTTGCATAGAATAATATGCAGGATAAGGATCGATGGTATTTACATCATACACATTTCTAAACCAAGTAAGTAATGCAAAATGTAAAATACCTGATGCCTCCGGATTGCTACGACGAAGAGCTTCTGCCAACTCGGCGGTAATGAAACGATGTGCTTCAAGGAATGCATTCGGATCTCCATAAGGATAAGCATCATCTCCCACCAATACCTGAGGATTCTGATGTACATACGTATAGAATGTTGTCGGATGCCCAGTCTCATTGTTCGGATATCCGGTAGACATCTCCTGACTGATCAAAGGACGGCCTTCACGTTTATTTTTCTGGAATTCACCATTAAACTGTTTAAACACAGTATGATCATACCAATTGATATATGAGTGATCGTCATCTATATCTCCATCATCAAACGTTTTGAAAAAATCCTTTCCAAAGCGTTTTTCCGGACGTTTATAATTAGAATCGAAACAAATAGGACGAGTAGGATCTACTTCACGCATTCTTTTTACTACTTTTTCGATAATCTGCATTTTTTTGATCGCTCGGTCTTTATCCGGATCATTATCATAGAATTTCATCTCATTATTGATAGTCCAGAAGAAAATAGACGGATGATTACGATATTTTTTCAACATACCGATATATTCGTCTGCCCACATATCGATCAAATTCTGGTCTGGCATAGAAGACTGAATCATCAGCCAAGGCCAAGTTCCTTCATGACTTATACCTATACCGTTTTCATCGGCAGCAGTAATCCATAACTCATTATAAGGAGTAGTATGAGTACGGGTAGTTTCTATATTACCGCTCTTCATTATTTGATAGAAAGTATCAGCCATACGACGATCATTCGGCGTCAAAGCAAAAACAGTGTGGTTTCCACCTCTCAGCCAATAACGTTTGCCATTCAAATACAGAAAACCATCATCACGCTTTTCGAAAGTACGGAATCCTGAAGTAATAGTTTTACTGTCGATTGCACCTTTTTTATTACTCAAAGAAAACTTAAAATTATACAGATTAGGGTGCTGTGGTGTCCACAATTTAGGTTGTAAACCTTTCACACTCGCCATAACAATTTTTTCCTCTCCCGGATTTAATGTTACCCCTTTCTGTAAAAGGACATCGCTCAACTGCACATTGTTCGACTTATCGATAATTTTACCGTTAATATCGAATGACTGTTTTTTCTTACCGTAATTCTTCAAAGTGATTTCATAATCAGCTCCGGTAAGAGAAGGCTTGATAAATACATCCTCTATTTTTACAGGGTCTGTAATTACCATTTGCACAGGTTGCCATATTCCTCCATTATCGATACAATAGAAACCGTGAGCAATATCTTTCAACATTTTATTAGTTACCGGAACTGTCACGGCAACATCCACAATTTTATCTGCATCCGCTATATTTTTTATAAAATCACGAACTACTTTAACAACAATAAGATTTTTACCCGGCTTTAAATATGGAGTGGCATCGACCGAAAAATCACCGAACATACCAATATGCGAACCGGCTTCTTTCCCGTTAATAAATACATCTGCAACCTTAGACACAGCATCAAAATGCAATTCAATTTGTTTACCTTCTATCGATTCGGGCAATTCTATCCATTGACGATACCAAGCTGCTTTTACTTTTCCATATTCGAAAGTATAATTTTCACAACGTTCGGTCTCTTGTTGAAAATAGGTATCTGAAACACCTTTCGGGTAATGTTCAGAGCCGAATGTTTCTCCGTGAAGCCAAATTCGAATAGGATTCCAGAAATTAGGAACGCTCATCGAATGCCAATCTTTATCTTCCACAGCCGGATTTACGGCCTTATCCTGATCACTCAACTGATATTCAGGCATAAATAACCATTGACCGTCAAGACTGATTTCTGTTCGCCCCGGATTTAGAGTTCCCACTTCAATTGCTTTATATTGGCTTCTTTCTCTTTGCCGTTTAGCCTCCTTTTCAGCCGGAGACATAGCATATTTATATTCCTGGCGTTTTATTCCCTGAAAATAATTCTCGGGAAGCTCTTTAATTTCAAGATCATCAAACTCGGTAGTCAACCAACCGCCACCAAGAGAAACCTGACCACTGGGAGCTAAATTTGAGTTTTTATCAGTCACATCTATACGGGGAGTATTTTCATCATTGATATAAACCCTTATACGATCCCCGACTACATCGATCTTAAATTTATACCATTCTCCTGGAATCGGGTGAAATCCGAGAGGTTTTACGGCAAAAAACTCATCAGTACCCATATATCCCTGACGGGCAAGAACAATATCATCTTGCAGTCCGCCTTTTAACCCGACAATATAACGGTCATTACGATTATGAGCTCGAAAACCTGCCCATATCTGCACCTGCTCACTGCCTTTAGGAGCTCGCGCCTTAAAAGTCACCGAATAATTTTTCCACTCGGGATTTCCGAAAAGAGCATAAGATTCCCGACTGCTAAAAACGCCATTTTTTACATGGCAATCACCTCTACCGATAGTTTTAAGAGTCATCCCATCGGTCGCGAAATTTTCTTTGAAAACGCCATTTTGGGCACTTAGTTGTCCGAGTCCCAGACTCAGAGCCAATCCCAAACTTAGAGTTCTTAAGTGTGTTTGCATATTAGTTATTATTTATTTGAAGATGTTTATATTTAGTGTTTTCTAATATAATTCGATACATGTTCTATGAACCTAAAGAATGATCAAAACAAATGAGGTTTTCCATGCATTATTAATAAGATACAAAGAAAAATGCACTATCTTAAATTTTGGATTAATAATGCCTTAAATCGTTCTTAATATCACATTAGGATAAAAATTAATCAATAAAATAAAGAATCTAAGTCCCTGTCGAGATTTTGCCTAGGTCTGGGGTGAGGGTTCTTTCTGAGGATGTTTTTATGAGGAGAACAACAAGCTTTCTTGAGCGTAAAAATGAGAAAAAGACCGAATAATATTTCCTTATCGGGAAATTTGAACTTCCTCTAAAACTTCATTATAAAACAGGCAATGACAGTATCAAAAAAATATTTATTCATAAAAATAGAAATTAAAAAGCACATAAATATTTTTTTAGTTCAAATTTAATCGTGAAAAATGAGATTACTTAATACACTCCTTCTTATTTTGTGGACATTAAATCGAAATATTATTTTTTTTAATACACACTAACAAAAATAAATCATTATGAAACAACACAGTTTTTTAACTGCATTATGCTTGTTGTTTGCTGCTGTTCCTATAACAGGACAGACAATAAAGAGCAGTATGGAGTTCGCTCCTTCGGAGCATTGGGTCAAACCGGTAGAAAAACCTTATCGAGAAGAAATCTGCCTAAACGGCACATGGGCCTTTGCCCCTGTACAATTACCGGTTGGGTTCAAAGAAGGTGAAACCCCTGCACCAGCTTTACCCGGAGTAAATGAAGTAACATTCAGCAAAACCCCGATTCGCATTCCGTCACCTTGGAATGTCAACAGTTTTGCCGATAAAAACGGATTAGGTGGAGACCACCGCACATATCCGAGTTACCCTAAAGAATGGGAATCGATAAAAATGGGATGGTTACAGAAGAAGTTCACCGTTCCGGCTTCTTGGAAAGGTAAAAGAATTCAAATCCACTTCGAAGCTGTTGCCGGGAAAACAGATATATATGTTAACGGAAAAGCTGTAGGCGACAATTTTGATATTTTCATGCCTTTCGACATAGATATTACCGATGCCGTCAAATTCGGACAGGAAAATACTCTTAACGTAGGTATTCAAAAATCGTCTCTTTTCGATGACAGAAAAAGTCCGTTGGGACGGAGAACATATCAAGGCGGTTCATTCTGGGGACAACACATCGCCGGAATCTGGCAAGATGTCTATCTCGTAGCCCTGCCTCAAACCCGTGTAGCAGATGTATATATTCAACCTATCGTAAATAAAAACACATTAGAAGTTGAAGTGACACTTCGCAATGATGAAAATAAACCGGTTGAAGTAAATATCAGCGCAGCGGCCTACCCATGGATTTCGAAAGCAGGGAAAACTGTTCTTACAGCCGCAAATCCAAGTTCTCAGTTAGGAAGTCAAGCAGCATTGCAAATGCCGACTCAAAAAGTAACCATACCTGCAGGAAAAGAGATAAAAACGACACTGAAAACGACCGTTGACAATAAATTAAAATTATGGTCGCCTTCATCTCCCAATTTGTATGGCCTGGTTGTAAAAACTTCGGTAAACGGAAAGACAAACGACAGCAAATACACCCGTTTCGGATGGAGACAAACCGAGCTGAAAGACGGAAAATTCTGGTTGAACGGTAAACCTTTTGTTTTAAAAGGAGATTCATGGCATTATATGGGCATTCCCCAAATGACACGTCGTTATCCTTGGGCCTGGTACACCGCATTGCGTGATGCTAATTGCAACGCTGTTCGTCTGCACGCACAACCGTTCCCATCATTCTATCTCGATGTTGCCGATGAAATGGGTATATTAGTATTGGACGAAAGCGCGATGTGGGCCAGTGACGGAGGTCAAAAACTAGGCAGTGAAGAATTCTGGAAATGCAGTGAAGAACACATGAAACAACTCGTATTGCGTGACCGCAATCATCCTTCGGTATTCGGATGGAGTGTTTCGAACGAAATCATGCCTATTATTCGTGGTGTCATGCGTAATGCTCCGGGATTAGAAGACAATTTGGTAAAACATTTCAAAATTTGGTCTGACATCTGTTTCAAATATGATCCTTCACGTGCATGGGCTTCCGCTGACGGGGAAGACGATGGTCGCGGACTACTTCCGTTCTACATGGTTCACTACGGTGGAGAAGGAGCTATGAAAAGAGCTTATGAAAGTGGAAAACCTTGGGGTGTCGGAGAAGCTTGTAATGCATATTACGGAACTCCTGAACAAGTTTCTAACGCAGCAAAAGACGGAGGTCGAGCTTACCGTTCATTTGAAGGACGTATGGAAAGTGTTGCTGTAGATGCTTATAACTCATTAGCAAACCAACGTAAATACAACGCCAGCTATAGAAGCGTATTTAATTTAATTTGGTACGGGCTACAACCTCTGCCTCTCGGATTAAAAGACCAGACAAAAGCTCCCACATTAAAAGACGGTATAGCATTTACTTCTTTCGTAGAAGGGAAACCGGGAGTTCAACCGGAACGTATCGGACCATACAGCACAACTGTTAATCCGGGTTACGACCCGTCTCTGCCTCTATATAAAACTTGGCCGATGTTCGATGCAATAAAAGCAGCAAATGCCGAACCCATGCAACCATGCAAATGGGTTGTCAAAAATGTAACTCCGGCAAAAGCCGCTAACGTAAAGAAAGTAAAATCGATAAAAATATTACCCGAAAGCGGAAAATTAAGCAGTGAATTGTTCCGTACCGGCATTCCTGTAAAGAAAATGGATACCGAAACCGTACCCGAACTGCTGATCATCGATGGTGCAAATATTCCGGCAAATGCTACATCTGTTATGCAAAAAGTATATGCTAAAGGCGGTACGGTAGTTGTTTGGGGAGCTGATCCGAAAAAAGTAAATGAACTGAATAAAATATTACCGTCTCCGGTAGTAATAACCGATCGTAAAGCAACGTCTTTGGTATTCGGTACTCCGGACGATATTACTTCAGGGCTTACCGAAGCCGATCTCTATTTCTCTGAATTACATCCGGCAGAATTTACGACAGTCGGATTAGGTGGTTCTTTAGTAAAAAACAGCACGACATTGCTTAAGGCATGCGATACGGACTGGACGAAATGGAACAAACAACCGGAATATGCCAAGACAGGTATGATTTTACGTACCGAAAAAGAAAGTAAACCAGAAGGCATCGTAATGCTTAAAAAGAAAATGGGACAAGGAAACTTAGTCGTTACGACGATTCCTGCCGCACCCCGCGGTGCTAAAGCGGAAAAAGCCGTTCGGGCACTTCTTACCAATATGGGCATTGAATTAGGATCAGGTAGCGACTCAGGTAAACCGTTATTGAAATCAGGAGAAATCGTACGTGTTCTAATGAGTGGCAGTTATCCTGTCGCTTCTGTAAAAGAGGCAGGAAAGGTTAATCGTGTAGATTTATCGAAAGCCGATGGTATTAAGGAAAATACGATGCTCGATGGGAAAGCTTGGAAAAAATACCATTCGCAAAGCGGTCTGATAGATTTTAAACAAGCAAAACTGGACGGACCTACTCAAAATGCCGAAACATACATGAGTTTCTGGGTATTCAGCCCGAGACCATTAGATGACCTGCTTATAGAACCGAACATGCCTGTCGTCGATCTCGAAGTAGCTGCTGATGATGCCGTACAAGTATGGTTGAACGGAAAAATGATCATCAGTAATCTTCGCGAAGGCCCTATCGAAGGTGGTAAAGCCGTATCAAAAGGGTTGCCTTTGCACCAAGGCTGGAATCACTTCCTTATCAAAGCTATTCAAGGCGGAGGCGGTTGGTTCTTCAACGGACGTTTAATCTGTAATCAACCGGATTATCTTGCCGAAGAAATGGATTCGGTATTAGAAAAACCTTAAAGAGAGATTTCTCTTAGAAATAATAAAAACCGCTTTTTTTCATTATAAAAAGAGCGGTTTTTATTATTAATCAAGTGAAAAAATCAATTTAATCGCTTTTTTATACTTCTGTTAATAGAGTTAATGTCCTTTTATTAAGTGTTCCCAAATACCTTTGAAGCACAAAATTTAATAACGACACGACAAAAAATAAAAAATGAAAGTGCTGAAAATTTTAACTCTTGCAATGTGTTCTTACCTTATAATCCCGGCCATGCAAGGTGCGACAAAACATGCTAAAGAGACCAAATATCCAAGTTATAAAGGGATGATTATGGCGGGATATCAAGGTTGGTTCGGAACTCCGGAGGACGGAAAAAGCGGAAGCTACCGTCACATGGCAGGTAAAAACGGTTTTAAAGACGGAAGTTGCCACATAGATATTTGGCCCGATGTAAGGGAATATTCAAAAACTTATCCCACAGAATTTAAAAATGCTGACGGATCTACAGCCCGTATATTCAGTTCCTATGATGCCAGCACGACAGATCTCCATTTCAAATGGATGAAAGAATATGGCATAGACGGAGTATTTATGCAGCGCTTTTTTGATTATGCACGGGGAAGAGGTGAACAATCACTACCCGATATCATTCTCAAAAATGCATTTGACGCTGCTTCGAAATATGATCGAGCCATAGCTATTATGTACGACTTGTCAGGATTAAGACACAAAAAAGAAGATTGCTCGGTTATTATCGAAGACTGGAAATATCTGGTCGATAAACTAAATGTTACAAACCAAAACGGGAATAAAACATATCTGCACCACAACAAAAAACCGATAGTTGCCATATGGGGATTAGGCTTTACAGACCGTCCATATAAGGTTAATGAAATAGGTATAGAAAAATTAATCGATTTTTTACAAAATGATCCGGTATATGGAGGCTGTGCTGTAATGTTAGGAGTTCCTACAGCTTGGCGCGACTTGAATTTTGACTGTACCAACGATCCTTATCTGCATACGATAATCAAAAAAGCAGATTTATTATTACCATGGACCGTACAACGCTACACACCACTATTACATAACGATATGGACCGTTATCATGACGAGACCAAAGCCGATATCCAATGGTGTAAAAAGAACAAAATAGATTATGTACCTTGTGTTACTCCGGGATTTAGTTGGCACAATTTAAGTACGATTCAATTTCCCGATGATATAAAGCCATCAGGTTCGATACCGCGCCAAGGAGGAAAATTTTTCTGGGATCAAATGTATAATGCCATGAAAGCCGGAGGAGAAATGATATATGTGGCGATGTTCGATGAAATAGACGAAGGTACTGCAATATTTAAATGTACCGATACACCTCCTGTAACTAAAATATCTCAATTTATCGGAATGGACGGAAAACCTTCGGATCATTATCTATGGCTTACCGGTAAAGCGACTCAAATGTTACGAAAAGAGATACCCCTGACAAAAAAAATGCCGGAACGAAACTAAAATAAGATATACAATTCACACACAAATACACAACTACACATGTCAAAGGACTGTCTTAACTATTATTGTTTAGACAGTCCTTTTTTATTATAACTTTATCAACTGAAAATAAATATGAAAATGTACCAAAACCCAATTTAAGAGAAACTTTCAATTTAAAACTTGATTCCTTCCATTGACTATAAAAAAGCCGTATCAACTCTATTTTTGAAGTGCACCCCAAAAGTTAGACACAAAACTTTTGGGGTGCACTTCATTTCAAGTAGTGATACGACTTTTTATGTTTATCAGTTACAATCTATAACTTTACCTTAGTTCAGCACACCCCCACAATTGTATCATAGTAAAGTAATCGGGGCAGTTATGACAAGTTTGTCTTTATTTTTACTACATGAACCATAATAATTATTTGCAGGCTCATAATCTGTCAATACTCCATTTTTATCATCGATATATTCAACATGTACTGGATAAACACAATTTTCTATTTTCGATCCTGCACCATCGTTATATTGTCCAATAAATCCTGATATTCCCGAACGGCTTCTCAAACGGATATGGATATTTTCCGTCTGACAATTTTTAATAGCGACACCCCTTCCACCGACAATTTGGCCGACTAATCCTCCAGCCTGATAACCAGTTAAATAAATATCTTTGGCAGAACAGTTATCTAACCAAGTAGCTCCTACACCGATCCAGCCGATCAGTCCTCCGATGTTCTGAGTCGTTAACCCGGTAGACGCTTTAATGTGTATATGCCTTGCATGTACATTTTCAAATTGAGCAACGGTACTATAATTTGCTCCGGTATATCCCACACAACCGGCAAAATAAGCATATTCTTTACTATGATCTATCGGATTTCCGTCAATATCCGTATGCACTTCATCATCGGCAAGTCCATTAATAGTAATGTTCTCGAATGTCAAATTCTTCATTACACCTTCAAACTTACCCCAAACTCCCGTATACGCATTATATTTACCGAGAGTAATACCCCAAATCTGATATTCATACACTGCTCCGAATTTTCCGTTTAAAGAAAAATTCCTTAAAGTATGCCCTTGACCATCTACTGTGTATGTCGGTTCTCCTGAAGTATAAATAGGTTTCCATTCAACACCGCTCATATCGATATCGTTTTCCAATAGGATAGAAACGTTCACGGACTTACCACTCTCGTCTTTTTTAGTAATCATATCAAGGATATTATCCGGTAGCCAGGCAAATTCTTCTCTCGTATAGATATGATAAGTTCGGGTACTCTCGTCATAGGCAGGTTCTTTCGGCACAATTACAGCCGGATTCCACCATTCTTCAGCATCGATCCAATCATTCTCAAAATTTTCATCAATAGAGATAATTAACTGCGCGTCCGTAGTTAAAATATTACCCATTACTGTTGTTAACCAATTGCGTTGAATGGGAATATCTGTTTTTAAATCATGTGAACTGATAAGCGAAGTACCGTCCAATGCTTCAAACTTAAAATGAATAGGAGTCTGTTCCGTTGCATCGGTCATTAAATAATCGACCGTCAAGGTCCGGTTATTCTCACTTTTATCATAACCTAAAGCATAGTCCTTTTGAGATTTATCAATCGAACCTGTATAAATTTCAGTAACAGCCGTTAATTGTTGTATTCGTCGTAATATATCAGCAATACTATCCAACTGTTTGTTGGGATACAATTTGTACTTATTTACTTTAAAAATAACCGGGGCTATCGAAGTATTGGCACAATAAAAAACAGAATCGATTTTTTTATCTGACAAAAAAATCACATAATCAGGGTAATTTTTATTCAAGCACGAAGTGAGAGTCTCGGATGTTCCCTGTGCCCATACAATACCCGATAAAAATAATGCAGTTATCAACAATAAGCCCTATTTTTACATCTTTTCACAATTCAATTATATAATAATATATTCGACTAAATGACAAGCAGTTAAGACTTTTGCCATTTATTAATTTTTAATAATAACAAGATGGATTTAAAAAATAGATTTATTAAGATAACTCCCAGAGGTAAAACCTATAACGATACCAACAGACTTCATCAAAGAATTTACTGCCACAACTAATTCATGTAAACCATGTATCGGACTCTTCATCTTAAATGACAAAACTATTTTCATGATCTAAAGATTTTTCGCCATAAATTCCCCAAATCAGCAGTTTCACTTAAGATAAAACAAAACATAAAAAAAGCGTGGGAATTTGTCAGTTTACTCGCTTTGAGGTATCGCCAAACACCCACATTGAAATAAACAGCCAACCCACGCCTAACCTTATATATTCACTCTCGTGATTATAATGGAAAAGCATGAACGTTTGTTCTGTTTATCCTTCAATGTTTTAAAAATTGGCGATTTTCAAAGCGAGGATAAAACTAAACGCTTCTCTAACATGTATATCGGATAAAAAGTCTCTACTCCAATTCCGACACCACAAAGTTAGAAATTATTTGCGTTTTAACAAACGTTCATGTGAGTTGGCCAATAATTTCTTCTAATAATATTCAAAAAAAACGTAAGAATTCAGACAAATAAACTATGAATTCTTGTTCTTCTTATGATAAAAATAAAAGTAAATACAGGGTAAAGACAATATTTGCAATAGAATATCCGCAATAATAAAAAACTATTAAAACAAATTTTCCCCTATATTTATATATCTATTTTTCAAGCTTTTTTCACAGAAGCCACTTTAAGGTTAATAATTTACAAATATAATAAAACATCTATTATTTTATTTGTATTCTGAAAAGCTATTCAGATTTTCCAATACAGAAATCTCATCAGTTCAACTTTGAAACTTTCTCAGTCTACTTTTTCGCTCTTATTCGTCAGATAAGCTACTATCATCCTCATAAAAACAAAAGAACATCCTCAAAAAAACGCTCAAATCAGACCAAACAAAATTTAAATCGGTTTATTTCAAAAAACAACAAAGTTATAATGATTTTAATTCGTCCTCGAACATCTGTTCTAACACACGACGCAAATAAGAACGAGAGCCGGAAAAGTTATTTACAATAATAGCCACAGCATATCTTTTATTCCCCGAATCATAATATCCGGCATAACTTTGCACATGTGCCATACTGCCGCTTTTCAATCGCATTCTTTTCGAAAGAGACGAATTTTTCAAAAACGAACGTACCGTACCACTTACTCCCGGACACGGTAACGAAGAATAAAATATTGTCTGCAAATTTTTATCGGAAGCCATAAAATCGAGTATACGACATAACATTTCGGCAGAGATACGGTTTACCGGAGACAAACCACTACCGTCATACATAACAAGATCATCCAGAACCACACCTTTCTCTTTCCAAAAATGTTTCAATATCTCGACACCTTTCGATGCCGATGCTTCCGGATAACGAGACAAAGCGATCCAACGCAATAAAGCTTCGGCATACAAATTATTACTGTTATGATTTACAATACGGATAATATCAGATAAACGGTCTGAAGAATAACGAAACAGCATAGACCTATCGGATAAAGGTTTTGTTTTGTTATTTTCATTCAATATACGCATCGTTACAGGTGTACCTGCTACTTCGATTCGGGAAGCTTTTAAAAAAGACGTTATTTCATTTACAAAAAACAAAGCAGGATCAGGTAAATCTCCTTTTATGACAAAACGCTCCTGTTTTTCAGGAATACTCCCATAAATATACCTTCGTAAAGAAAAAGGAGCTCCATATATATAGGCACTATCAATCGCATTACTGCTCGAAACAAGATGATTAGAAAAACTTAATCCAGATATTTCCGGTTCTACTCCGATAATAACAGGCGTCGAGCCTTTTGCCCCCGAACGCAATATCAGACGATAAGTATTATCTCTGTAATTAATGCCATAGCAACCTGCCGCAAAATAATTCCCGACATCTTCCCATAGCCATTTTGGCGAAACTCCTTCTGTGTCGAACCGGCTGTCATCGGCAATAATGCACCCTTCTATACGATGAATACCTGCATTTTCAAGCTCTTTCAACAAACGATTCCGGAAATCAAAAACCCGACGTGTACCATATTCCGAACCCAATGTCGGATCTCCGCATCCCTGAATATATAAATCACCATAAAGCACACCGTCTTTTCCGATATGCCCCGAATATTGTACATCGGTATAAAAACAATGTTCTCCCCCATATATTCCGAGAGCTGTTGCAGATGTCAGTAACTTCAATGCCGAAGCCGGAAGAAGTAGCCGTTGAGAGTCATAAGATGATACTGTTTCTCCCGTTTCAATATCCATAATACAAAAACCTACCGATGCAGAACGCAATTCAGGCAAAGATACAAAACGAGATATGCCCATCCCGGCATAAGAAAAATAGCATAATCCCGACCAAAGGAAAACAATAATATATTTTAGTTTTATAATCGCACTCATATAAAATGTCTGATTTTCAAAACAAAAATAACCGATTTTCAAAGAATATACAATCTTACTCCGATTTTATATCCCAAAATCGAAATGGATAGTTCAAAAAAATAAAAAAGTATCGTACATTTGTTTCAAGATATAAAACTTCTTGAACTATTTAATATAAGAGAATCGAAATGTTATTTTCTGAAGAAAACTACGAAACCCATAAACGCGGCCGCATAGAAGTAATTTGCGGATCGATGTTTTCAGGAAAAACCGAAGAATTGATAAGACGGCTCAAACGTGCAAAAATAGCTCGACAAAAAGTCGAAATCTTCAAGCCGTCTATCGATATACGCTACTCGGAAGAAGAGATCGTGTCTCATGACAGCAATTCCATACAATCGACTCCGGTAGACAGTTCTGCAAGCATACTATTACTATCAAGCGGTGTAGATGTCGTAGGCATCGATGAAGCTCAATTTTTCGATCAAGGCATCGTCGATATCTGCAACCAGCTTGCCGATCAAGGAACACGGGTTATCGTAGCGGGATTAGATATGGATTTTAAAAAAGTACCTTTCGGGCCTATGCCCTATTTGTTATCAATTGCCGATGAAGTGACCAAAGTTCATGCCATCTGTGTAGAATGCGGGCATTTAGCTAATTATTCCCACCGACTTATAGACAATGATAAAAGAGTTTTATTGGGTGAAAAAGGAGAATATCAGCCACTTTGCCGTACGTGCTATAATAAAAAACATGCATCGCAAGAATAGATTTCACACCCGTTATATCAATTCATTATCAAGTATAATTAAAATCGAGCAATCATGTATCTTTCACGCCGTCCTTACACTTTTGACCGGGTTACCCGAATCATATTCAGTATAGCAATTCTTGTCGGAACGTTCTATCTGATAAATTTGCTGAAAGGTGCACTTCTACCATTTCTCGTTGCATGGCTACTGGCCTACCTCATGCATCCGATTGTAGAATTTTTTCATAATAAATGCCGCATCAAGAACCGAGTAGTTGCGATCTCGGCAACTTTATTGTCGGTCGTTCTTTTTTTCGGATTGCTCGGATGGATTTTCATACCATCTATTATAGAAGAGATGGATAAAATGAAAATTCTCATTCATAATTATATATCAACGGATAATACGATACCTTTTCTTCCTGAAAGTTGGCACGATTATATCCGGGAAAAAATCGATTTCGAACAGATCGCACAAATGATGAATAAAGAAGACTGGAAAAAATTGATCGAAACAACTGTTACTCAAGCCTGGTCTTTTCTTACCGGATCGGTAAACCAAATTATCACCATTGTAAGTTGGTTTATAGTATTGTTGTATCTGTTTTTTATCCTACTTGATTATGAAAAGATCATCGTCGGCTTTCGAGGTCTCATTCCTCGCCGTTACCGCAGAACTGTATTAGGAATACTCACCGACGTGCAAGTAAGCATGAACCGGTATTTCAGAGGTCAGTCTCTCGTTGCCTTTTTAGTCGGCATTCTTTTCAGTATCGGATTTCTTATCGTCGGACTACCCCTTGCCATCGTATTGGGATTATTTATCGGACTACTAAATATGGTGCCTTACCTGCAAATCATCGGAGTTATCCCGACAGTTTTGTTATGTCTGATAAAAGCCTCTGAATCGGGACAAAACTTTTGGCTTTTGTTCGCAGCATGCATGGCTGTTTTCATCATAGTACAGTTAATTCAAGATATAATTCTCGTCCCTCGCATCATGGGACATGTCACAGGATTAAATCCGGCAATTATACTTCTATCTCTATCGATATGGGGAACTCTGCTCGGTGTTATCGGCATGATTATAGCACTTCCTCTCACATCGCTCGTGTTGGCTTATTATCAAAAATACATCTTAAAAGAAAATCCTGAAAAAGAAAAGAAAAAAAATATACGAAAAATATCGTAGAGTATATCTAAATTTTCCGACAAAATAATAGGATAAAACGCAGAATAAAGCAAATTTGAGTATTCTCGCTGACAGTCAGAGAGTTTGACTTTGGATGGAACAAATTGGCATAAGGTCGGGAAAACGGATTTAGGCAGATTGCAGAAATAGATGCACTTCCAAATCATTACCCGACACCTGATGCACATTTAACACTAACGGTCTCTATTTCTGCGTTCTGCGTAGGTTTACATTCTGCCTTTACAACTCCCGTAAACTAATTTTGCACCAAACAAAAAGCAAGGATTATGAGGAGTACATTCAAGACCGTTTTTTATGTAAACGGAAGCAAAGAGAAGAACGGAATTGTCCCCATCATGGGACGGGTTACAATCAACGGGACTATCACACAGTTCAGTTGCAAACAGAGCATCTCAAAAGAACTTTGGGATGCCAAAGGCAACAGGGCGAAAGGCAAGAGCCGAGAGGCGGTGGCGGTCAATTATGCCCTTGACAACATCAAGGCGCAGATAACGAAGCACTACCAGCGGCTTTCCGACCGTGAGGCGTTTGTCACGGCAGAAATGGTACGCAATGCCTATCAAGGTGTAGGCACGGAGTATGAAACATTGTTGCGTGCCTTTGACAAGGAGAACGAGGCATTCGCCAAACGGGTGGGCAAAGACCGTTCCAAACGCACATATCTGAAATATGTCATTGTCAGGAGATATGTTGCGGAGTTTATCAAGAAGAAATACAAGCGGACGGACATAGCGATGAACGAACTGACCGAGGACTTCATCCGTGACTACTGCCTGTACCTGCGCAACGAAGTCGGGCTGGAACAATCATCCGTGTGTGTATACTCCATACCGTTGAAACACATCGTCACCGCAGCCCACTATAACGGGAAGATAGCGAGAAACCCGTTTGCGATGTACCATCTTGACCCTGACCACAAGGAGCGTGGCTTTCTCACGGAGGATGAAATTCAGGCGTTGAGTGCAATCAAGCTGGACAATCCCAACTTTGCATTGGCAAGAGACCTGTTCCTGTTCGGTTGTTGGACGGGAATCTCGTTCACGGACATCAAGAACTTGACCACCGACAACATCATTGAAATGAATGGTGCATCGTGGATTGTGTCGAAACGCCAAAAGACGGGCGTACCGTTCCAAATCAAGTTGATGGACATCCCGATGCAGATTATCAAGCGGCATGAAGCGTTCAGGACTGACAAGCGGCTGTTCAATATCGGCTCGCTTGACATGGTGAACAAGCGCATCAAGAAAATAGCTAAAAGATGCGGTATAGAAAAGACGGTTTCATTCCACTGCTTTAGGCATCACCTTTTATCCTATTCTCTGAAAATAAGCAGTTTATACGAATCGCTTTATTAAGCAGGTAACGATTTAGAAACGAGCAGAATTCCCTTATCTGTCCTATTTTGCATTATCGAAAAAGAACGCTCTTATTCCAAGAACAAAGATAGGATTTTTTTAGTTATTGCGTTATCCCATCTTTAAAATAATTGTAAATGTAGATTTCAAAAGACTCTAACTTTGAACAAGAAATTATATCCTCATCATTTAGTGTATTAAATTTTGATATGGCAGCACTCAAAGTTAACCCTTTATCTTCAAAATCAATCAACCCAGAATTCTGAATCTTTTTTGCTATCATTCTAGGAAGACCATATTCTTCCAATTGATAAACAACTGTTGGTAGAAATACGGATGACAGTTTGGAAATAAATGGAGATAAATCAAAATCAGATTTTAGAATTGCTTTTTGAAGTATATTTACATCGCTAATTAATGAAGATAATTTAAAAGACACATTACGCTCTAATCTAAAAAAAGTATCTAGACCAATACCTATATCATCTAAATCTTGTAATAATTCAGGAATAGTTTTCTCCCAATTTCCCGACAATATTTTAACAAATTCAACAAACGTACCATATTTAGCATCCCAAGCGCCTGGCTGTAGGTTTAATATTTTATAAAGAGCAGCATCCCAGTAATCTGGATTTGAATAATTTAAATATTTCAAACATTCCCAAGCTTCTGGATTGCTGGACAATTTATGAGCAATGGTTTTGAGTAAATTAGAATCTTGAGCTTGCAGTATAGAATCATTTTTGTACTCTTTATATGCGTTTCCAACAAGGTTTAGCATTTCCTTATCATGTTCGTCTATTTTAGCAACTTGTTCGCGAGTTAATATTTTTTCATATTTCTCTTTATCTAAATCTCCTAATATTTCTTCTGGAAAAGGTATTGCAAGCTGAGTTTCTGTATCATTAGGTCTTTTAGCCAAAACATAAATATTCCCTATAAAATGTTTAAACATTCGCCCTGCTCTTCCAATAAGATTTTTATATGCAAAATTACTAAATTGCAAACCTCTTCCAGAGGTCATCCATACAATAACATTTTCTGCAGATGTGTTAACACCTTCGATTATTGAGGATGTTGATATTAGACGATTCAAACCTTCATTTTCCTCAAACAATTTAATCTGAATTTGACTTAATGAACGATGTAATGAACCATTATGCACACCGACTCCTCGTTTAGCTAATAAAGTAAGATTCCAATTATAATCGTAATTCTTTCCCAACCAATCAGAAAAGTCATTTAACAATACTGAATCAATTTTAGGAGAGGTTTCTAGTATTAAATTTGATAAAGATGTTATATTAGAGAAAGATCCAGCATATATTAAAGTCTTACCTTTCAATGTTCTATTTAGATTTAAGAAATATTCTCCTTTTTTTTGAGTATCAGTACCTATTTGAGGATAATAATCTGTAACTTTAAGAAAAACAGTATTAAAGTCCATTTTCATGAACTCCATATCTTTAGTAAACTGATTATCCTCTATTTTAGTTATATTAGGAGCTAAATAATATTTTTGCTTTGCAATTTGACCTAGCTTTATAATGGCCTTTATCAATGATGCAGATCTTTCTTTTTCAAAATCTTTACTTGATTTGTAAAATTCATCAACAATCAATATGTCTAACGAATCAATCTTATTTACATAGCATAGTGCTCGTTCTTGTGGAAATATAAAAATATTTCTTTCTGCTAATGGAATATCGGTTGTAGTTATTATATTATATTCATTTGCAAATTTCTTATATATTCGTCTACGCGTTTCATCAGTTAATGCTATTGTTGGGACAATTATTGCTACATTTCTAGGCTTCCGCAATTTAATAAAAGCATCAATAACAAAACTTTTACCAAAGCTAGTAGGTGCACTTACAGCAATATTCTTACCTGCTAACAAAGAACTTAAAAGTCTAAACTGTTCTCTATGCAAAACTTTTTCTTCGTTCAAACCGATGTCTGCCTTAAATAGATTGTAAACAAATGCATCTTCCCATTCAGAAGAATTAACATCCATATAAGGATACAATCCAACTTCTCTAATTAGAGAATTCAACAGAGGGAAGTATTGAATATTATTTCTACCAACATAATCTAATAGTTGAATTAACAAATCTCTTGCCTTAGGCTCATCTCCATCTATTAGATAATCATTTATTTCTGAACACTTATAAAACAAATCTTCATTCATAACTATTATTAAAGTCTAAAAATATTAGCACGATTCGTAAACATCTCAACAATTTTAGATTTCTTTGGAACAGGAAAAATCATTAAATGAAATTTGATTTCAGAATACATATACACATCTGTAGCGCATTTTTCAATTTGTTTCTTAAAATAAGAATTAACCCGATCAATATAAAAATCCCGCATAGATTTTATATAGCTTTCTTCGAGTCGTGTTGCCTTTGATGTAATGTTGCATTCATGTAATATAAGAATAGGTATATGTAATAAAGGCTTTATTTTGTCAATGGAAATATCTTTATTTAAAAGTTTCTTTATGTCTAAAACTATATTATCGGGTATATCTAATGTAGATAATTCATTAATGCCAATAATAATAGAATTTTCTTTTTTTATTTTGTCAGTAGACAAAGTATTATAAACAGAAGTAACAATTGATGTCAAGCGTGTATCGTCTATAGAATCATAAAATTTTGCTTCTCCTAACCACAATGAAAATTTATCGCCTGGCTCCAATACAATATGGACACTATCTGCGCCCTTTGCATAATCATTCACATTCTGCTTATAGTAAATTTTGGGCACAACAGGAAGCGCGTTATAATAATTACGCATTATAGCATACAACAAAATTTCTGCTATTTCTCCACCGGCGATGTCATTGTCTGTAATTCTAAGATTCTTTGCAGCCCGAACTAACATAGAAGAAGGACGGCTACCTAATGCCATTCGTTCTGCTTGGTTTAGTGCAGTTTGAGCAACATTATCCCAAATATAGTCTAGAAAATCATTAATTCTCCATGCACCATCTTCGAAATCCTGCACCATACATAAGGTATCCTTATTCTCAATCGGAGAGATAGACGTATCTGATAATATATCTGCAAATGGGCAAGATAGCACAATGTGAAACGGCCTATACATACGTACACTATTTTATATATTTATGATTTTGAATATAAAGGTACGGATTATTCCTCATATGTTTTTACTATCAAGACATAAAATAGTATCTTTGCTTAAAAATATTCACAATGATAATCACTATCGTATCTCTTATTGATCAATTTTTAAATATTAATATACCAACATACAAAGATTATCAGTTTTTCTCTTACTTATTTGAATCTAATACTAAAGGAGATATTTTGAGAGTCCAAGTGGCAAGCAAAAAATTCAAGTCTCGTTTGAAAATATTTGACGAGCTAAGCAGGGTTAATAGAAAGTATTTAGCAATAAAAGCTGTATTTGACAGGATACCTGAGGATAGCAAATTTATTGTTGTACCTGGAAAAATTGATGATACTATTTTACTATATCATTTAAGAAATGAAGTAGATAAATTAAATGGCATAGAAGATACGACCTCTAATTTGGATAAAACAATTAGTCAAATAGCATCTTTGTACTACACTCAAAGTTTTAATGGCAATGCTAAACGAAGACAATATATAGGTGAAACAGATAAATCTAATCGAATATGTAGATTTTGTGGTCAACAAGTTCCAATAGTTTCATTTAATAATACAGCTCATGCTATTAGTGAATCCCTTGGGAACAAAAGTATCATCTGTAGAGAAGAATGCGATAATTGTAATGAACGATTCAGTAGAACAATAGAGCCGGACATTGCAAATATGCTTTCATCTCTTTTAACTATTTATTCTATTCACGGGAAAAATGGAATTAGAACAACCGCTGGTAAAAATTTCAAACTATCATTAAATGAAGCAACTAAAAGCGACACTAATGTAGGGACCATAACAATAACTGGAAAATATAAAGTCACTTGACCCACTATTATAAAAATCACCTGACCCACCTTTATAACCGAAACTGACCCACTTAGATTATAATAAAAATTGACCCTATAGAGACATCTTATTTTACTCTTGTTTTTGTACATTAAAAAGCATTTTAACCCGGTATAATTTACCAAATATTTTTTAAGTATGAAAATAAGAATCAAACACATCCTTCGTTGCTATCAGTCAGGAATGAGTATCCGAAGTATCAGTTCTTCTCTTCTGATTTCACGTAATACAGTAAAACGGTATATCCGAATATACGAGGATATGGGTATAGAGCTGGAACGCCTGTTGAAAATGGACGAGCATCATCTGCATGAACTTTTCGGTACGGAGACTGACAACGAATCAACAGGATCTGCAGAGTATAAGTATCTTCAAGAACATATACCTGAGTACATTAAACGACTTAAATCCCGTGGAACAACAAGAAGGTCCTTGTATGAGGAGTATCTGAGAAACCGTCCCCAAGGTTACAGTTATTGTTCATTCTGCCTGTATCTCAGACGTGAAAGGGAGGTAAAAATACCGGTTGGACGCATAGATCATATAGCCGGTGATCAGATGTATGTGAATTTTGTCGGTGACAAACTTTATCTTTCAGACGAAAAGACAGGTGATAAGGTTCCCGTAGAAGTTTTTGCTGCCATACTTCCGTACAGCCAGATTACCTATTACGAGGCTGTACCATCGCAGAAGAAAGAATATCTTATCCAGGCATGTGAAAATGCTTTCCATTATTTTGGAGGTGTACCCAATGCCATAGTTCCCGACAACCTCAAGTCTGCCGTAATAAAGCCCGGTGGAATAGAGCCTGTAATAAATGATGACTTTGCAGCATTTGCAGACCATTACGGCTGTGTTGTCTTTCCGGCAAGAGTGCGCAAACCCAAAGACAAGGCTTTGGTTGAAAATGCTGTAAGACTGCTTTACAGGGAGGTCTATTCAAAGATGACAGGATTGAAATTCAATGATATTGAAGCCTTGAACATAGAAATAATGAAACATACTGACGCATTGAACAGCCGAAAGATGTACAACCGCAGCTACAGCCGTAGGGAGCGTTTCCTCGAGGTCGAGAAAGACAGGTACATATATTGCCGGCAACAAGATTTATATCAAAAAACCGGAAAACGGCAACTGTCATGAAAAACAGTTATGTATCGCTTAACAATCACTATTACAGTGTTCCTAAAGAGTATATAGGCGATGCTGTAGAACTACTGTATGATGGGGACACAGTGGAGATATATCATAAATTCAGACACATAACGACACATCGCAGGGATGATACACCTTTCACTTATTCAGAAAAACCTTCTCATAAACTTCCCGGAGTACTACATGAATACAGAATCAGAATGGATGATATATACCGCAAGGCACGTGAAATAGACACGGTAGTGGAAGAGTATATAAAGTTGGTGGCTGTTGCCAAAAAATATCCTGTTCAGGCTATACGTTCAGCTGATGGTATATTATGTCTTGCGGAACGTTTCGGACACGACAGAGTGGTTCTTGCATGCCGGATAGCAATGGAATCCTGCATGTTCGGGTTCAACGAACTTGAAAGCCTTCTGGTAAACAGGGAAGATGAAAAGTATCATATACAAATGGAAGGGCTTGCTCCTGAACTTACCCCTAAACACAGAAATCTCAGAGGTAAGGATTATTTTAACTCTAAAAACATAGATAAAAATGACAAGTAATAATAAAACAAACAGAACTGTCGGAAAAAATATGGACAGAATAATGGAGTTACTCTCCAAATTACGTTTTTACGGTATGCTTGAAACATACAGAAATGACTGCAGGACAACATCCTCTGATGGTATGACAAACGATGAGTTCCTGAAATGGCTTCTTGAAAGCGAGTATGATTACAGACGCAATGTAAGCATTGAACGACTGATAAGATCTGAAAACTTCAGATATAAGGCATATATGGAAAAAATAGACTATACAATAAAACGGAACCTTGACCGGAACCAGCTCGAGAGACTTGCTTCTCTTGATTTTATAAGAGACGGACAGAATATTTTTATCACAGGAAGCTCCGGAACAGGTAAAAGCTATATAGCTTCAGCAATAGGATATGAAGCATGCAAAAATGGAGTCAGAACTTTATACTCCAATGCGTCAAAGCTTATGGGACAGCTTAAAATGGCCAAAAACAAGGGAACTATAGAATCTGAGATGAAAAAAATTGAAAAGTGTTCACTGCTTATTCTTGACGATCTGTTTCTTATAGGACTGGATGCCAGAGAAAGGTCAATACTTATGGAAATAATAGAAGACAGACACGGACTAAAATCAATCATAATAACGTCACAACTTCCATTCGAAAGCTGGTATGATGCAATTGGAGATCCTACGGTAGCTGATGCAATCCTGGACAGAATCGTACATACTGCACACAAAATTGAGCTAACGGGTGATTCTGTAAGAAAGATTAATGCTAAAAAGAAGTAGTATCTGCTATAAAGAATTATAATTGAAACTGACCCGGGTTAAAATGCATTTTTCTCTACTTAATTCTAATATTTTTTTGATGGGTCAATTTAGAGTATAATAGTGGGTCAAGTGACTTTATATTTTCCAAGTGTCTCCGCTTCCCTGATAAATGCGTCCGTCATGGCAAAGCTGTTGCCATGCTTGCGTGGACTTCCCGTAATAACTGTTATCTTCATGACGCTTCCTCCTTACTTTTGAATGGTATTCGAATTCTGATTGTACGCCTTCGCCACGCACCGCCACTCGCCGTCCATCTTCATCAGCAGCAGGTAGTCGGTGAAGTCGATACGGCCTCCCCATTTCTCTTCCAGCACGCGCACCACGGCGAGGGTCTCTTCTACGTCCACCACGTCGATGCGTGCCTTGAAGTCATCGCCTGCGCCTACGGTGTCCACATTGTGGTAGAACTGCTCGATGCTGCCGTGCTCCAGCTTCCCGTCCAAGTAGCCGAATAAGACGGCTTCGTCAATAAACAATTCGCGGGCATACTTGCTGTTGCCTTCTGCCACACTTTTCACAAACTTCATGGCAGCTTCTTCCACTGCCTTGTACTCTTCGATATTTGCTCTCATGATGCTAATGTTTAATTGATTATCTTGTTTTGATGCTGCAAAGGTAGGTGATTCCTCCAGTTTGCACAAGTACCGAAAAATTATTCATATACTGAAAAATTATTCGGTATATACCCGTTACGATATATTATCCTTACCTTTGCAGGCGTAACATTCAATAAAGATAAAACCATGTACGAAAGAAAGATACCCGTAGATTTGGACTGTCCCTTGCGGCTGACCATGAGCCTGATTGATTCCAAGTGGAAGTCATGCATCTTGGACGAACTGCGCCACCGTGCCCTGCGTCCCAGTGAATTGCACAAGATATTTCCCGAAGCCACGCCTCGTGTGCTCGACTTGCAACTGAAGGAACTGGTAGAGGACGGGCTCGTATCGAAGACCATCTACCCTGAACTGCCTCCTCGTTCGGAGTATGCTATCACTCCGTTGGGGATGACGCTTATTCCCATCATCGATGCTATGATTGCATGGGGAGAGAAGAATACAGAATTATTTGAAAAGAAATATGGGAAACGGTAATAGAATTTGGTTGCTTTTCACTATCTTTGCGCTAAGACAAGAGTTGTTTGACAGAAATTTACCGCATATTGCAGAATTTGTGACTGTTTCCAAGTCATTACCTCGTTTTTTGAGAAATGCTTATAAGTAGCTTATTTTTAATATATTCCTATTTCAATATCGTTTTTTTCGACAAAAAATATTCATAAATCAATTCAAAAATAAACCGATTATAATCAGGGAATAAGCCTCATAAGTGCTATACCATACGCTATATTCCGCCATCGATATTTCCCGACATATTCTTATAAATTAAAATTTATCCCTATATTTGCTGCTGAATCGGTTTTGCTTTTCCTTTTCGTAAAAGCAAATTAAAAGGGAATCGGGTGCAAATCCCGAACAGTCCCGCTGCTGTGAAGCTCTATTCAACATTCTGAAAAAACCGAGCCACTGGTCTATGACCGGGAAGGCTTCAGAATGGGAGTAAGTCAGAAGACCTGCCATTCATTAAAGGTTTACATTCTCGAGGATTAGAGTGTAAATGCGAAAAAATTATTGATTTCAATTTTTGCAATTTATGAAAAAGATATGTCCGCGATGTGATATTTCTTTTATCAACCGATCCGATAATGCGGATAATTATTTACATACTTTTACTAAACTGGACGATCTGCAAAACTCTTACGTCCGATCACTCAATCATTTAAAATATTTACATAAATCTTGTCCGGAAAATGCCGGACTGTTTTTTTATATTTTTTAAACCCTATGTTATAACGACATAATTAACAAAAAACAATGATAAAGAAGATATTGGTAGCCAATCGCGGCGAG